>JAEEGL014338905.1_pt1 | contig 75048 bp, 65 predicted proteins | sample 9134231 | NCBI WGS metagenome assembly JAEEGL01 (sample SAMN16246548, study PRJNA631951) | gut metagenome | biome: gut microbiome; feature: rumen; material: fiber-attached | host: Bos | place: Iran: Karaj | collected 2018-10 | reverse complement strand
CGCATCTGGGCAATCACGCCTTTGTTGATGCTGATGATGTTGTCCGGGATGCGTATGTGCTCCGACTGGTCGCGGGTCACGTAGATGGCGGTGACGCCGAACTGCTGCTGTATGCGGCGGATCTCGGTGCGCATGTATACGCGCAGCTTGGCGTCCAGGTTGCTCAGCGGCTCGTCGAACAGAAGCACGCCGGGCTCCGCGATCAGGGCGCGGGCCAGAGCCACGCGCTGCTGCTGGCCGCCGGAAAGCTGGTTGGTGTAGCGGTTCTCCATGCCTTCCAGGCCCACGAGCTTCAGCATGTCGAGCACGCGGGTGTGGATCCGCTCCTTGGGCACCTTGCGCAGCTTCAGGCCGTAAGCCACGTTGTCGAAGATGTTCATGTGGGGGAACAGCGCGTAGCTCTGGAACACCATGGCTGTGTCGCGCTTGTTGGGGGTCAGGGCGTTCACCGGCTGGCCGCCGATGTAGATCTCGCCGGCGTCCGGGCTTTCAAAGCCCGCGATCATGCGCAGCGTGGTGGTCTTGCCGCAGCCGGAAGGTCCCAGCAGCGTCACGAAGGTGCCGGGCTGGATGTCCAGCGTCACGTCCTTTACCGCATAGAACTGCTTTTTCGTTTTGGGGTCCAGGTATATCTTATCGATGTGCTCGATATATACGCCCTTTTTCTCATTGTTCATCCTTCTGTGCCTCCCTTACGGCGCGGCTGGTGCCGAAATACTTGATGACGAGGTTCATGATGAGTATCGACGCGTACACGATGGCGATCAGGATCGTGGCGTACGCGCATGCGATGCCGAAGTAGCCCTTCTCCGCGTACTCATTGATGCGGCAGGTGATCAGCAGATACTTGGGCGTCACCAGCAGTATGACCGCTGAGATTGCGGTTATGGAACGCACGAAGGTGGTGACGATGCCGCTGAAGAAGCTGTCTTTGATGAGCGGCAGCGTTACGGAGGTGAACACCTTGCCGCTGCCGGCGCCCAGGTCATAGGCGCTCTCTTCTATGGACTTGTCGATCTGCCTCAGCGCCGAGATGCCGCTCCTCGTGCCCACGGGCAGGGAGCGCACCACGAACACGATGATCAGGATCAGCCCCGTGCCGTATATGCTCTGCATGAAGCCGGTCCGCAGCACGCCGTTGGCAAAGCCTCGGATGAAACCCACGCCCAGCACCGTGCCGGGCACGGCCATGGCGATCATGCTGGTAAACTCTATGAAGCCCTTGGACTTGAATTTCTTTTTGACCACCAGGTAGCTGATCACCATGGAGAACAGCGCGGTGATCGGGGCAGCGATGATGGAAAGGATGAAGCTGTCCTTGAACGCCTTCATGCCGCTTTCCCTGAACATGTCGCGGTAGTGCACCAGGGAAAGGGAATAGTCCCTGCCCCAGAGCTTGAACAGGCTGCCGAAGGGGATGCATATGTACATCAGGATCACGAACACGCTCACGGCCATGCACAGCGCGGACAGGGGCACGGTAACGCTCTTGTCCTCTATCAGCATCCTGCCGCGGCTGGCCTTGCCCGTGAGGGTCGCGGCGCTCTTGGCCTCCAGCACGTACTTCTGGATCATGAAGAGGATGAAGGTGATCAAAAGCAGTACCACCGCCATGGCGGCTGCGCCGTGGGTGTCGTAGGTGCCGCCGGTGATGCGCAGGTATATCGCGGTGGCCAGCGTGTCCGTGGAGCCGCCGATGATCATGGGGTTGGCAAAGTCCGCCACGGATTCTATGAACGTCACCAGGAACGCGTTGCCCAGGCCCGGCAGCATCAGCGGCAGGGTCACGGTGGTGAACACCTTCCAGCGGCTGGCGCCCATGTCGCGGGCGGCCTCCTCCATGGAGGGGTCGATGTTGTTCAGCAGGCCCTTGAGCATCAGATAGCACACGGGGAAGAAGGTGAGCGTCTGCACGATCACGATACCCTTGATGCCGTAAATGTCGTTATCGAATATGCCCAGTATCTGCCGGGTGATCAGGCCGCTCCTGCCGAACAGGAGCATCATGCTCAGTGACAGCACGAAGGGCGGCGACACCACGGGCAGCAGGCTCACCACGTCGAACAGCTTTTTCATCAGCCGGTTTTTGACCCTTACGTAGCAGTCCACGTATGCGAACAAAAAGCCGATGAACAGTGAGCCGAAACCCGTCAGCAGGCCGATGACCAGGGTGTTTTTAAAGGCGTCCTTGAAGCCGAAATCCCTGGTGAGGGAGGTGAAAGCGTCAAAGGTCACCCTTTTGTTGCCGGAAGAGAAGTACAGTTTCAGCGCCGCTCTGGAATGCACTCTGGCTTCATCCCGGGGCAGCGTTTTGTACATTTGCACTACAAACTCCAGTATGGAACCGTTCGCCGCGCTTTCCGCGCCGGTAACGGCTTTTTTGTAGGCGGAATTGGCGTCTTTATACTCCGCATTGGCCTGATTGTATACCTCGCGGAGCACCTTTACCTCAGGCTCCTCGCGGGGCTTTTCGGCACCCCTGTCCTTTGCCGCCTGCAGCGAGGCGTCGTAGGTGTCCTTGAGCCTGTTTTTCGTCACTTCCAGACGTGCCACGTCGTTGAGTTCATAGTTGTAGGAATTCACTCTGTCGGCAACGTTCTCTTTGTAGTAGGCGTAGACGGAAGCCATGCGTCCGTCCTCGGTGACCGAGTCTGCCAGCAGCATGGCGATGGGGTATACCACAAACAGGGCCAGAAAGATCACCAGAAAAAGGATCGCTCCCACCATGATAGGGTCGCCGAAGAACTTTTTCCGGTCCAGGGACCTGGCCTGGGAATTTCTTTTGGCCTTTCTGGCGTCCTGAGATGCGGCGCGCTCCTGTTCGGGTGCGCCGCCCGTATCTGCTCGTTTAAACAATGCCATTATGTGTGTCCTCCCGGTACGGCTGCGGGAATATGGGGCCTGAAAATGGCCTCTGTTGATAAAAATGCGGGGCCGGAGCGTATCCCCCGACCCCGCGGAAAGGCAGGATTATTCAGTCTTGAAACGGTCGTCCGCGCCGCCCAGGGCATTGAGGAATTCGTCGCGGTACTTGGTGGTGTTCTCCTTCGCGTCGGCGAAGTCGTAGTCGATCACGTTGTCGGGATCAAGGCCGAAGGGCTCGATGGCCTTGGGCTGCTCGGCGTTGGTGAGCACCAGGAACTGGAAGCTCTCCACGTCGTCGGCCAGCTCCACGCATTCGGGAGACAGGGCGTACTCGATCCACAGCTTGGCGGCGGCTTCATGCGCGCAGCCGTCGAAGATGGCGGTGGAGCCGATCTCGAAGCCGGTGCCTTCCTCGGGGAGGATCAGGTCGATGTTGGTGTAGCCCTTCAGGATCTGGGTGATGCCGTCATGCAAAAAGCCGATGCCGATCACGCACTCGCCGGGGCCTACATTCTTGGAGGGGCCGCTTCCGCTCTTGGTGTACTGGGCGATGTTCTTGTCCAGCGCCACCAGGTAGGCGATGCCTTCGTCGTGGCCCTTCAGCTGCACCATGGTGTTGATCACCAGCTTGGCGGTGCCGGCGGTGTTGGGGTTGGAGGACCAGATCAGGCCCTTGTATTCTTCCTTGAGCAGGTCGTCCCAGCCTTTGGGGGCTTCAAGGTTCATGCGGGCGAGTTCCTCGGTGTTGACCATGATGCCCAGGATGCCCTTGTAGATGCCGTACCAGTAACCGTCGGGATCGCGGAAGGCAGGGCCGATCAGGTTCTTGGAGTTGACTGCCTCATAGGCCAGCAGATAGCCGTCTTTGGCGGTCTCGTTGTAGGGATCGTTTGTGCCGCCGAACCATACGTCGGCAGAGGGATTGTGATTTTCCTCGATGATCTTGCCCTGCACCTGGGTGGTGGACAGGCGCTGCGCACTGGTCTTGATGCCGGTGAGCTCTTCAAAGTGCTTGGCAGCGGCCATTACGTACGCCTCTTCAGCGCAGCCGTATACCACCAGTTCGCCTTCGGCCTGGGCTTCCTCGATGAGGTCCACCAGGGAATCGTCGCCGCACAGCAGCTCGCTGAGGGCTTCGGGATCAAGCGCGTCTGCAGAGGCGAAGGAGCAGCATCCAAGCGCCAGAACGACGGAAAGGATAATTGCCAGAATCTTCTTCATGAAACTCTCTCCTTAATATGGATTTCAGGGCTTTTGCCCCGTGCGTTCATATTATATAACCGTGTGCCGGGTTTGTCAACAAACAGAAACGCCGCCCTTTATCCCGCGTCGTCCCCGCTCAGGTAAGCCCGTGTGAAGTCGTCCGCGCTGTCAAAGCGGTTCACCTTCAAACCGGCCTTTTCGTATTCCTTCAGGTAAGCGTTTAAAACGGCGTCGAAAGCTTCCAGGGTGCGTTCAAGGGAGCACGGGTCGTATGCCGAAAGCGCGCTGCAGGTCTGGATATCGGTCTCCTCCCCGATATCCGCAAGCATCTGGTGAAGGCTCTCCAGCGTCATGAAGGCCAGGTGCCTGTCCCCGGCCTGAAGCGCCAAATGCATTTTGCCGTGCCAGTTGGAGAACATCTCCTCGTATGTTCCCCGCAGAGCGTCTTGGTCCGCGGGCCTCTTTTCCGGCTTCAGCGCCAGCCTTTCGGCGTCAAAGCAGGCGGAAAGTGCTTTCATCAGGAGCGTGAGCCGGTCCTTTAGCTCCTTGAGCGTCTTTGCGGTCACCACAGCTTCGATCATGCCGCACAGGTCCGCCGGGCGTTTTTGCAGGGCGGCCAGTTCCTCGTACCGGCGGTGCACGCCTTTTTTGTAATACGTCCTGTTCAGAAGGGCGAGCGCGTCTTCCGCATAGTAGAGCGCGCCGCCTGCCTGCACGCGGGCCTCCGGGAGGCTGTCTGACGCCATGGCCTGCGCATAGCACAGGCGGGCTTCTTTCAGGGTGTCTTCCGCCCGTTTCAGGTCCGCCTCCGCGAATGGCGCGTCCATCAAGCGCTTTGCCTGATCCCGGAGCGCTTCCAGTTCAAACAGATACTTTTCGTCCGCGCAGTATACGATACTGGCGTCCATCAGTTTGGAGATATGGGGATGCGTGTACTCCGCGTCCCGGCGAAGGCTGTCCCATCCGGTGCAGTATATATCGTAGCCGACGCCCGCGTCGTCCAGCAGGAACGCCGTCTGCAGCGCCCATCCGCGGTCGTCGTTTATCAGGATCAGCAGATCCAGGTCCGACAGCGGATGCACGTCGCCCGTCTGGAAGGAACCGTAGACCCCGATCAGCGCCACGGCGCCCGGGCAGAGCGACCTCTCCTTTTCCAGCACAGCGTTTATGATCTTCTGATTGCGGACTTCCTGTGTGTCCATGCGCGTCAGTTCCTTTCCCGTACTGGGCATTCTTCTTGTCTTAGCCCAAGAAGATCCAGGGCGTTTGAGCAGAGAATGCGCTTCTTCTCTTCTTCCGTAAGCTCCAGCCGGTCAAGCGCTTTCAGGGTCTCGGCCTGTCCGCCCCAGGGGCTGTCGCTGCCAAACAGCGTGTGATCGGCGCCGAAAGCGCGTATCACCGCCAGAGCGCGCGCATCGTCCATGAGCGCAAGCTCGTCTTCCTGCCAGGGGTATCCGTCGCCGCCAGGCGTGAGGCAGCCCATGGAGATGGACGTGTCGATGTACAGCCCCATGCCCGGCAGCAGGGAAGCAGCCTCCTCCCAGCGCCGCCATCCGCCCATATGGGCCAGCACCAGCCTGAGCGGCCCCACTGACCTCATGGCGTTCAGGATCATGCGGGCGGAAGCATGTATAACGCCTGGAAAACCGATGTCGTCTCCGGCGTGGATCAGCACGATGAGTTCCAGCTTCTGGCATATTTCCAGTATGCGCAGATAGCGGGCGTCGTCAAAGTCCACGCCCTGATACACCGGGTGCAGCTTGACGCCTTTCACGCCCGCGTTTTTCAGGCGGGCAATCTCCTCTTTGGGCCGTTCAAAGTCCGGATGCATGCAGCCGAAGGAGTATATGCCCGTGTGCCCGGCTTCCCGGTTTACGAGGATGGAGGCGTCGTTCACGTGCTCCACCTGCCTGAAATTGGTGGCGACCGGCATCACCAGCGACATATCGATCACGGCTTTCTGCATGGAAGCCTGGAGCCCCGTGACCGTGCCGTCCGAGAAGGGGCGGGTATGGGACGCGCTTTTCAGCTTGTCCAGCGCTTGAGACGCGATCCTGTCCGGAAATGTATGGGTGTGAAAATCGATGATCATGCTTATCCTCACAAACGCCGCGGCGATTCTCTCGCCGCGGCTCAAACAACAGTTTTTCTTTATTTCTCGTCGCCCAGGGCTTCGGTCTGGCGCACCAGCACCTTTTTGTTGTAGCAGGAGAAGGCGTCTTCCACCAGCGCCTTGTCCGGCTTGGGTGTGAGCAGGCTCACCAGCGGCACGATCACGAAGCCCGCCAGCATGCAGAACGCGCCCGCGTTGATGGGGGACTGGAGGATCTTCGGGAAGGAGGAGCGGATGAACATGTTCAGCAGCATCACCACGGTGGAGAAGGCCATGCTCGCCCAGCAGCCCAGCTTGCTGGCGCCCTTCCAGTACAGGCCGTAGAGGAACGGGGCCAGGAACGCGCCGGCCATGGCGCCCCAGCTCACGCCCATCATCTGGGCGATCAGGTTGTTGGAGGAGGGCGCTTTGTACTGGTACACGGCGATCACGGCGGAGATCAGGATGAACACCACGATCAGGCCGCGCATCACTTTAAGTTGCTTTTTATCGTCCATGTCCTTTACCACGCGGCCCTTGATGAGGTCCAGGGTCATGGTGGAGGAGGAGGTGAGCACCAGGGAGGACAGCGTGCTCATGGAGGCGGAGAGCACCAGGATGATGACCACTGTCAAAAGGAAGCCCTCGGGCTTGAGGGCCGTCTGAAGCATGGTGGGGATGATGGCGTCGAAGCCGCCCGCCGGGGCGACGCCGTCCACGGTGAGGGCATCTGTGAAGAGCCGTCCGAAGCCGCCCAGGAAGTAGCAGCCGCCGGCCACCACCAGCGCGAAGAGGGTGGAGATGATGGTGCCCTTGGCGATGGCGCCTTCGCTCTTGATGGCGTAGAACTTGCCCACCATCTGCGGAAGGCCCCAGGTGCCCAGGGAGGTCAGGATCACCACGCCCAGCAGGCCCATGGGATCAGGCCCCAGGAAGGAGTTGAACACGCCCTTGGCCGCCTGTCCTTCCACCAGCGCCACGGATGGGTCTTCGATCTCGCTCAGGCCCTGCAGCGCGGCCAGGAAGCCGTTCTGAGAGGAGAGCACCGCCGCGATCACGGCCACGATGCCCACCAGCATGATCAGGCCCTGGATAAAGTCGTTGATGGCCGTGGCCATGTAGCCGCCCGCGATCACGTAGATGCCCGTGAGCACCGCCATCACCGCTACGCACCAGATGTAGGGAATGTGGAAGGCCATTTCGAACAGGCGGCTCAGGCCGTTGTACAGCGACGCCGTATAGGGGATCATGAAAATAAAGATGATCACCGAAGCCGCCAGTTTCAGCGAACCGGAGCCGAAGCGCTTGGAAAAGAATTCCGGCATGGTGGCGGAGGACAGGTGCTGGGTCATGATGCGCGTGCGCCGCCCTAAAATCACCCATGCCATCAGGGAGCCGATAAAGGCGTTGCCCAGGCCGATCCAGGTGGAGGCGATGCCGAATTTCCAGCCGAACTGGCCCGCGTAGCCTACAAAAATGACCGCCGAAAAATAAGAAGTGCCGTAGGCGAAAGCCGTAAGCCACGGGCCAACCGAGCGCCCGCCTAGCACGAAGCCGTCAACGTTAGTGGAATGCCGTTTGCAGAACAGGCCGATGCCCACCATCAGGCCGAAAAACAGAACGACCATCACGATTCTCAAAAGCATATGATATCTACCGCCTTTCCCGCCGCACAAGCGGCTTTGGTTGTTTAATACTTTAACGCATAAAAGCGCTAAAGTCAAGTTGCTGTTTTGTTAAATGTGAACGATAGGGTAGAGCTCCGGATAACGCCCCGCCGCTCCGGCGAAAATGCCCCGGGCAGACCCGGGAACCCGCCTTCGTGTAATTTTCATGAAAACTGTGCTGCCCCTCTTGCATTCGGGTCCGATTTTTGATATAATCTCTCCCGTTGAGCGCAAAAGCTCGCACTTTCGGCCATGAGGAGAAGTCGCCTAGCTTGGTCGAGGGCGCACGACTGGAAATCGTGTAACGGCCAAAAACCGTTCGAGGGTTCGAATCCCTCCTTCTCCGTGAAAAAACGACGTGCTGGGGCGCGTCGTTTTTTCAGTGAAATCCGCCCTGCAGGTGAGATCACCTGCGGCGGTGGATTTGCCCTTTGGCCGGTGCAATGCGCCTTGATGGCGCGTGGGCGGATTTCATATCACTTTTCCGCGGCAGCGGAAAAATATCGCGGTCTGCGCATGCAGACCATTTCACATCGAGCGCAGCGAGATACTTCACAAGCGTTCCTTCTTCTGTTTCGTTTTGTTCGCCGGCGGCGGAGGAAATAAGAAGCTTCCGATCAGCAGGAATTTCCGGAGGTAGTATTCATGACCATCGATCTTCGCATCACCCCTTTCAGCTTCAGGGGATCGTATCTGGTTATTTCCCAGGTGGGCGAAAACTGGTGCGGCTGCACGAACGAAGCGGGCCTGTACTTAAGAACGGTGCGCGGCGCCGCCGGGATGCCGCTGATCGCCCGGATCACGGTGGAGCGCGATGGGGAAAGCGCGGCTTTCGAGCCGGAGCTGCATGGCGCGACGCTGGTTCTCAAGTGCGGCAGGGGAAAGGCGGAATTCTGCTTTGACGATCCCGAGACCCTGCTCGTGCGGGGAAGCGCCGGCCTTGGCATCACGCTGGACTTCATGTCCGACCGGGGAGCTTTCGATTACATCTACCGCTTTTCCCGGGACGGCCGCGCCTTTGAGATGGCCAACTGCTTCAAAAACGCCTGCCGCTGCCTGATGCGCGTGCAGAAGGGAGAGGCGTCCCTCGATCAGGTCTGGAAGGAAAAACGGGCTTCCAGGACCCGCCTGACCGTTTCCGGCAAAGGCGGATTTCTGCTGGCCCTTAAGGAGATACAGACCGAATGGGACGGCGAATGGAAGGAATTTGACTTTGACGAAAGTGCGAACAGCGCCCGGGAAGACCTGAGCGCTTTTGCCGCTCGCATGCCCAAAGTGCCTTCCGGATACCGGAAGACTGCCGAACAGGCTGCCTATCTCTTGTGGGCCAGCATTGTACATAAGGACGGCTTCTTTTCGCGGGACGCCATGCTGATGAGCAAAAACTGGATGAAGAACGTGTGGAGCTGGGACCACTGCTTTAACGCCATCGCCCTGTCCTACAGCGCGCCGGACGACGCCTGGGATCAGTTCATGCTGGTGTTCGACCGGCAGGACCCCACGGGCCTTCTGCCGGACAGCATCAACGACGCCCGCATGGTGTGGAATTTCTGCAAGCCGCCGATCCACGGCTGGGCGCTCAGGTGGATGATGAAGAACATGACGCTGACGGAAAAGCAGCTTAAAGAGGCCTACGCGCGCCTATCCAGATGGACCGGCTGGTGGACGCGCTGCCGGGACTACGACGAGGACGGGCTGTGCGAGTACAACCATGGCAACGATTCCGGCTGGGACAATTCCACGGTGTTTTCCGTGCAGCCGCCTGTCGCCTCGCCGGACCTGCAGGCGTTTCTGATCATCCAGATGGACGTGCTGTCGGAACTGGCCCAAAGGCTCGGACGAAAGAAAGCCGCGCAGCAGTGGAAGCGGCGGTCCGACAGCCTGCTCAAAAGGCTGCTGGATGATATGTTCCCGGACGGATTGCCCAAAGCGTTCCAAAGCGGCAGCCGTGAGCCTGTAAACAATCACAGCCTGCTAACGTACGTATGCGTCGTACTGGGGGAGAAGCTGCCGGAACACACACGCAAAAACATCGTAAAGGTCCTGGCGGGCGGGGCTTTCAGAAGCGAACACGGCTTTGCCACGGAAGCGCTGAACAGCCCGGACTACCAGAGCGACGGCTACTGGCGCGGGCCCATATGGGCGCCCAGCACCATGTTGATCGCGGACGGGCTGTACCGCTGCGGTGAAAAACAGCTGGCCCGGGATACCGCAAGGCGCTTTGCTGACATGGTGAGCGCTTCGGGCTTTGCCGAAAACTTCGACGCCGTCACCGGGGCGGGCCTCAGGGACCGGGCCTATACCTGGACGGCCAGCGCGTTTCTGGCCATGGCGCACGAATACCTGTAAAACGCGAAAGCGGAGGAAAGACGAATATGAAACTCATCAGGCTGACGGACCGCATCTGGTATTATCCCTATGAGGCAGAGCGCGACAGGCCGAATCTCGGCTACGTCCGGGGCGACAAATGGAGCCTCGCCGTGGACGCGGGCCATTCCGCCCTGCACACGGGGGAGCTCTACCGCGCGCTTAATGAAGCGGGCCTGCCCCAGCCTGAAGTTACGGTGCTCACCCACTGGCACTGGGACCATACCTTCGGCATGCACGCCGTGCACGGCCTCTGTGTCTCGGGCGAGCGCACAAAGCAGCATCTGATCGGATTTAAGGAAAAGCTCCGGGCGGAGGGCACGGAGATGTTTTTCGCCATGCACGAAAGCATCCGCCGGGAATACGCTTCCGGCCAGGACGTGGTGGTCACTCTGCCGGACATGGTGTTTACAGGCGAACTTACGATGGACCTGGGCGGCTGCTCGGTGCGACTGTTTGGCACCGAGTCGCCCCATACGGACGATTCCACGCTGGTATTCGTTCCCGAAGAGCGCGTACTGTTTATGGGCGACGCGGAGGGCGGCGTTTTTCCCACCTGGGAAAAGGACCCCGCGCTGTGCCAAAAGCTGGCGGACACCGTTCTGCCCATTGACGCCGGCATCGTGCTGGAGAGCCACTGGGAGCCGGTATCCAAGCCGGAATTCATGAGGGATCTGATGGAAGACGCGCTGGCCTGACGCCGGCGCAGGGAAGGGACATGGCATGACGGATAACCGTATCCTGTGGGCGGAAGCAAAAAACAGGCTCGCCGCGGCGGTATCGTTTCTGGGCTTCGCCCCGGAACTGGCGGAGCTGATGGCAAAGCAGCTGGGCAGCCCCAAAGCCATCGACCGCATGACGAAATACATATACCTGGCGCGTCCCCGCTCGGAAGAGATGCTGGTGGACGAGATGCTGGCCATATGCGACGAGATCGACGCCTGGCGCCGCAAAAAGACCGGCCAGGAGGCGCAGGCGAATTATTACGCCCTGCGCGAATACGGCGGTCTCGGTCGGGACGACACAGGGGAAGAAGAATAAAACTGACTGATTGACCTTCAAAGGATAAAATACGATTAGAATGTTGACAAAAGTATATACTGAGATATATACTTGAGCCAAGGAGGTGTTCGATCGTGGAAATAGCCAAGATTTTTGAAAACGGCAAGAGCCAGGCAGTACGGCTGCCGAAAAAGTTCCGCTTTGCAGGCGAAGAGGTGTATGTTCAAAAGGTGGGCAAGGCCGTTATTTTGATGCCCAAGGAGTCCGCGTGGGAGATCTTCATGGACGGCGTCAGCAGCTTCACTGAGGACTTCTTTGCGGATGGACGAGAGGGTGGCGTGAACACTTCGAGGGAACCGTTATGACTTATATGCTCGACACAAACATCTGCATCTACGCCATCAAGAACCGTCCGGAGCAGGTGCTTTCGAGGATCAAAGAAAACCTGCTCAGCGGCCTTTGTATTTCGGCGATCACGCTGGCTGAGCTGGAACACGGCGTGGAAAAGAGCCAGTTCCCGAAACGCAACCGTGCTGCGCTTCTGCAGTTTCTGTCCATCCTGGAGGTGCTGCCTTTTGACGATGACGCCGCTGAGGAATACGGCAGGATCTGCGCAGACCTGCAGCGCAAGGGCATGCCCATCGGGACGATGGATATGCTGATCGCCGGGCACGCACGGGCGGAAAATCTGATCCTGGTTACGAACAACACTCGGGAATTTGAGTGTGTAGAAAACCTGCATCTGGAAAACTGGGCAGATGAATAAAGACATTCAACGCGCTGCGGTATAGATTTTTCCGCTGCGCGTTTTCCATTTTACAGCGAAACACCGGTATGATGCGTACACAGTTCAGTGTGCACATCATACCGGTGTCATATTATTAATCTTTCTTTGTAAGACAGCTGTTCAATTCACTTTTTTTGATCTGAAGCTTTCTTATGAGCAGCGGCCTGACTGTTTATATGGTATCGTCAGTCTCCCTGAGCCAGGCGAAGGGGGAGCTGAACGGATCTGTCGGACTGGTCCTGCTGCATGCCCAGGCGCTCCTTTGCCTTCAGGGAGAGGTTTTCGGGTTTCGTTTCCCGCTGCAGCTCGAACTGCACGGTATTCAGGCAGTTGGTGATGGTGCTGTTGAGGGTGATGGCCGCGCGCAGCTGACGGTCCGCCTGGAAGGCGCGGGCTTCCTGCACCACAAGACGGGTGACCAGGGCGGTAAGAACGATGAGCAGCGCCAGGGCGCGAACGAGCGTGCGCGTCTGGTTTGCGCGCCTCTTCGCGTGCCGGGTCGTCTGCCGCGCCACCCGGTAGGGGTCCTGTCCCTCGCCTCTGTAGACCGTCATTTCGTCCTCCGTTTATACTCTGCATCCGGCTTGCACCGGACGCCTTTCAGACACACAATCTTCCTGCCTGGAAACACACTATTCATATTATATACAGAGGCATTTACAATATTGTATGGATTCTAAAAACAAAAATAAAACAGTTATGACAAATCTATAAACAAACCGACGTCGGTTTGTAATTGAGTTCGAAAAATCGAAACAAGCCTGCTCGGTCTGCCCAATCCCCAGAGACTTTAGGCAGTTTGGAGTGGCCGCGCCCCTCCGATTTCAATCCGCAGGACCGGCTTTGCCGGCCCGAGGAGTGATTTTACGCCGGCAACGAAGCAAAGCGAAGACGATCGGAACATAGAATCGTTTCATTGCAGTTTTTTTACCTGCAATGGCTGCGGGCTTTCAGTAAAAACTGTGAACCTGTTGCACAAACGGGGAAGGATCGACGTTTCACAAGAACTGGTTCAAATGCAGCCTGAGCCAGGCCGCCGGAAATGAAATCCCATTTCATTTGCATCGCAAAGTCTTTTTCCTGTTAAATCCCCGCTATCGAATTGACCTTGCCCGCGCATACTGCTATAATAGGTTCAGATCCTGAGATAAAGAGGAGTAAGCGCCTGCTGACCATCAGAGAGGACGGTTCACCGGCTGAAAGGCCGTCCGGGACGCAGCGGTGCCGAAGGTCGCTTTGGAGGAGAAGGGATGAAGTCATCAGTCCCTTCCGGGCGCGCCCGTTACAGCGGATAAGAGCAAGAAATATTGGTGGTACCGCGGCCTTGGGCCGCCCAATAGTACCGCCGTTTTTTCTGTTTATCTGTTTATAAACACATACGGATATACGCTGAAAGGAAGGTCGACCCGCATGGAACAGCAAAAGCAGTTTGAAATGGCCAAGGTGTACGCGCCCAGGGAGATGGAGGACCGCATCTATGAGATGTGGGAAAAGTCCGGCGCGTTCAAACCCAAAATAGACAAGAGCAAAAAGCCCTTCACCATCGTCATGCCGCCGCCCAACATCACGGGCCAGCTGCACGTAGGCCACGCCCTGGACGAAATGCCCCAGGACGTGCTCATCCGCTATCACCGCATGAAGGGCGACCCCACCCTGTGGCTGCCGGGCACGGACCACGCTGCCATCGCCACCGAGGTGAAGGTGGTGGAGGCGCTGCGCAAAGAAGGCCTCTCCAAGCACGACCTGGGCCGCGAGGCCTTTATCGACCGGGTATGGGACTGGAAAAAGGAGTACGGCGGACGCATCGTGAAGCAGCTCAGAAAGCTGGGCGTCAGCTGCGACTGGTCCCGCGAGCGCTTCACCATGGACCAGGGCCTGTCCCGGGCCGTCCGGGAGACCTTCGTGCGCCTGTACGAAAAGGGCCTCATCTACCAGGGCTGGCGCATGATCAACTGGTGCCCCTGCTGCCAGACTTCCATTTCCGACGCGGAAGTGGAATACGAAGAGCAGAACGGCTCCTTTTGGCATCTTCTGTACCCGGTGAAGGAGACCGGCGAGATGCTGGAGCTGGCCACCACGCGTCCGGAGACCATGCTGGGCGATACCGCCGTTGCCATCAACGCCGAAGACGAAAGGTACAGGCACCTGCACGGCTGCCACGTGGTGCTGCCGCTCATCAATAAGGAGATCCCCATCGTGTGCGACGAGCACGCGGATATGACCAAGGGCACGGGCGTTGTGAAGATCACCCCCGCCCACGACCCCAACGACTACGAAGTGGGCAAGCGCCACGACCTGCCCATGGTGCGCGTGTTCACCTATGACGGCCACATGACCGGCAAAGCGGAGGCGGAAGAAAACGCCCGCCTGATCGCCGAAGGCCGCGCTACAAAGGACGAACCCGTGGTGCTGGACTGCGGCGTTTACGCCGGCATGACCACCATGGAGGCCCGCAAGGCCATCGTGCGGGACCTGGAAAACCTGGGCCTGCTCAAAAAGGTGGAACCCCTCACCCACGAGGTGGGCACCTGCTACCGCTGCCACAACACCATTGAACCCATGGTGAGCAAGCAGTGGTTCGTAAAGATGGCACCCCTCGCCAAACCCGCCGCGGACGCCGCCCGGAACAAGGACATCGTGTTCGTGCCCGAGCGCTTCGAGAAGACCTTCTTGAACTGGATGGACAACACCCGCGACTGGTGCATCAGCCGCCAGCTGTGGTGGGGCCACCGCATCCCCGCCTTTTACTGCGACGCCTGCGCCAAGGTGCACGTGTCCCGGGAAGACCTGACCGTGTGCCCGGACTGCGGTGCGCCCCTCCGCCAGGATGAGGATGTGCTGGATACCTGGTTCTCTTCTGCGCTGTGGCCCTTCTCCACGCTGGGCTGGCCGGACGACACCGAGGACTTCAACTACTTCTATCCCAACAGCGTGCTGTCCTGCGGCTACGACATCATCTTCTTCTGGCTGGCGCGCATGGTGTTCTCCGGCATCGAGCAGACCGGCAAGTGCCCCTTCCCGGTGGCGCTGATGCACGGCCTGGTGCGCGACGCGCAGGGACGCAAGATGTCAAAATCCCTGGGCAACGGCATCGATCCGCTGGAGGTCATCGAAAAGTACGGTGCGGACGCGCTGCGCTTCTCCCTGGAGATCGGCGTGGCCCCCGGCGCGGATGTGAGGCTGAGCGAAGAAAAGATCGAGACCTACCGCAACTTCGCCAACAAGATCTGGAACGCCAGCCGCTTCGCCCTGATGAACATGCAGGACTTTGCGCCCAAGGGCGTGCCTTCCGAAGATAAACTGGCGCTGAGCGACAAATGGATTTTAAAGCGCTTCAACGATATCGTGCGCACCCTGACCGACAACATGGAATCCTTCGATCTGGGCATGGGCGCCTACAACCTGTACGATTTCATCTGGTCGTATTTCTGCGACTGGTACATCGAGATGGCCAAGCACGAACTGAACGGCGAAGACGCCGAGGCGCGCCTGGCCACGCAGGAGACCCTGAACTACGTGCTCACGGGACTGCTGAAGCTGCTGCATCCCTACATGCCCTTCATCACGGAGGAGCTGTACTCCTACCTGCCCGGCCACGAAGGCATGCTGATCGAAGCCTCCTGGCCCGAGGCGAAGCCGGAGTTCGACTTTGACGAAGAAGCCGCGCGCATGGACGCGGTGATGGACGTGATCCGCGCCGCCCGCAACCTGAGGGCGGAGATGAAGGTGAACGCCTCCAAGCGCGCCACCCTCATTCTGAAGCCTGCCGCGGGCATGGAGCCTGCCTTCCGCCTGGCGGAAGGGTACCTGAACCGCCTGGCCGCCGCCAGCAGCGTAGAGTACCTGGGCGCGGGCGATCCCACGCCGGAAAAGGCCGCTTCCGCGGTGACTGCGGGCACGGCGCTGTTCATCCCCATGGGTGAACTGGTGGATGTGGAAAAGGAACTGGCGCGCTTAAACAAGGAACTGGAAAACACCCTGGGCGAGATCAAACGCAGCGAGGGCAAGCTGGCCAACCCCGGCTTTATCTCCAAGGCGCCCGCCGTGCTGATCGAGCAGGAAAAGGACAAGATCGAAAAGAACAAGGCCCACGCCGAGGTCCTGCGGGAACGCATCGGCCAGCTGGCGTAAGGAAAAACAGACAAAACCATCATGCCAAACGACATTTCGTCATCGCTCAGGGCAAGGCTGGCGCTGGAAAAGGCGGGCTTCCGCTTTACCCATTCGCTGGGGCAGAACTTCATATTCGATGAAGCGCTTTTGGATGAGATCGCGCGCTGCGCGGGAGCGGACGAAGGCGTGAACGTGCTGGAGATCGGCCCCGGCGCGGGCCTGCTCACCTCGGCGCTCGTCAGCCGCGGGGCGCGCGTCCTGGCCATCGAGCTGGACAGGGCGCTTGCGCCCGTGCTGGAGGAAGTGCTCGGGGGGACAGACCGCGCCCGCGTGGTCTTTGCGGACGCGATGCGCGCGGACATCCCTGCCTTGGCAGACGAGGCCTTCGGCGGTCAGGAATACGTCGTGGCCGCCAACCTGCCCTACTATATCACGGCAGATTTCATCGCCCGAGTTATTGCGCTTAACAGGCCGCCCCGCAGCGTGACCGTGATGGTGCAGCGCGAGGCAGCCGAGCGCATCCTGGCAAAGCCGGGGGACGAAAAATGGTGCGCGCTGGCGGCGCTCAGCTCGTTCTACTGCACGGGCGAATGGCTGATGGACGTGGGCCGGGACGCCTTTACGCCCCCGCCGCACGTGGATTCTGCCCTGATCCGCCTGACCGGGCGGGACGAACTCGTTGTGAACCAGTCCGACGAGCGCGCCTTTGCCGGCTTTATCAAAAGCGCCTTCGCCATGCGGCGCAAGACCCTCGCCAACAACCTGTCCGCCGCCTACGGCTTCAGCAAGACGAGCGTTGAGGCGGCGCTTGAAAACCTGGACCTGGACAAACGGACGAGAGGGGAAAGCCTCACCCTCGAATCGCTTTCGCAGCTGTTTTACGAGCTGAAAGGAGATGCATGAAAAACAAGGCCGAACAGAAAGACAGACTCAAACTGATCTTCTTTTTTCTAAAGGGCGCCAAGGCCTTTTTCGCGGTGAGCATCCTCTCCGCTGCCGTGAGCGCCCTGGCGGACATGATCTCTCCGCAGATCATCCGCATGACCATAGACAACGTGATCGCCCAGAAACCCGCGTCCTACGCGCCCATCGTGATGCGCCTGGTAAACGCGCTGGGCGGTTTTGCGCATTTCAGGACCCACATCTGGATCGTGGCGGCGGCCATCATGTGCGTTGCCCTCGTCAAGGTCATCAGCCAGTACACCTTCCGCGTATACAACACGAAGGGCAGCGAGACGCTGGTCAAGACCATGAGGGACAGCCTTTTTGGCCGCATCGAGCGCTTGCCGTTCTCCTGGCACATGAAAAACAAGACGGGCGACATCATCCAGCGCTGCACGTCCGACATCGAGACCATGCGGTCCTTCATTTCCGAGCAGATGACGGGCATTTTCCGCATCCTCATCATGCTTGTGATGAGCCTCATCTTCATGTGCTCCATGAACATCTGGCTCACTCTGGTGGCGGTGATCCCCATGCCGCTCATCATCTGGTACTCCCTGCGCTTCCACAGGACCGTGCACGACGAGTTCCAGGTGTGCGACGAAAACGAAGGCAAGCTTTCCGCCATGGTGCAGGAGAACCTCACGGGCGTGCGTGTGGTGCGCGCTTTCGGCCGGGAAAAGACCGAGCTGGACCGCTTTGAAAAGCAGAATCGCTACTACACTTCCCTGTGGGTAAAGGTGGCGGGCAGCCTGGCGGGCTTCTGGAGCACTTCCGACGTGCTGGTGGGCCTGCAGATTTTGGGCATCGTGGTGGCAGGCGCGCTGATGTGCATCCACTCAAACATGCAGCCCGGCGAATACGTGTCGTTCATCTCCTACAACGGCATGCTCATCTGGCCCATCCGCCAGCTGGGGCGCATGATCAGCGAGCTGAGCAAAGCCAGCGTCTCGGTGGAGCGCGTGCACTACATCATGAAGAGCGAGGAAGAAAAGGATGCGCCGGACGCTGTGGACGCGCCCATGACCGGCGACATCCGCTTCGACAACGTGACCTTCGCCTACGAAAACTGTCCCGAGATCCTGAAAAACGTTTCCTTCACCGCAGAAAGCGGAAAGACGCTGGGCATCCTGGGCGGAACCGGCAGCGGCAAAAGCACGCTCATGTTCCTACTGGACAAGCTCTACGACCTGCCGGAGGGAAACGGCACCATCAGCGTGGGCGGCACGGACATACGCCGCATACGCACCCAGTGCGTGCGCAGCCATATCGGCATGGTGCTGCAGGAGCCCTTCCTGTTCAGCCGCACCATATCCGAGAACATCGGCATCACCAACGACGGCCTGACGCTCTCGGACATCCGCGAAGCCGCCCGGGACGCCTGCCTGGACGAGGCCGTAACGGCCTTCTCCCAGGGCTATGATACCAAGGTGGGGGAAAGGGGCGTCACCCTCTCCGGCGGACAGAAGCAGCGGGCCGCCATCGCCCGGATGCTCACCCAGAAAACGCCCATCATGATCCTGGACGATTCCCTCTCCGCCGTGGATACGCAGACCGACGCCAAAATCAGAAAGGCGCTGGAAAAGCACTTCGGCGGTTCTACCGTGATCATCATATCCCACCGCATCACCACGCTTTCCCGCTGCGACAGGATCGTGGTGCTGGATAAGGGCACGGTGGCGGAAACCGGCACCCACGACGAGCTCAAGGACGCGGGCGGCATATACAGCCTGATCTATCAGAGCCAGTCCGGCCTGGGAGAGGAGGCGGAAGCATGAGCGAAAACAATGAAAAGCGCACGCACCTGAAGTTCTTCGGCATCGGCAGGATCATCCGCTTCCTGAAGCCCTTCCGCACCGCCATGCTGGTGATGGCGCTTCTTGGCATCGTTACCAGCGGCATAGACGTGCTGGTCACCCAGTTTCAGCGCTACGCCATCGACCACTTCGTGGGCGGCGGCACCACAGATACGCTGTGGATATTCATTATCGTATACATTTTCGCCATCTGCCTGCAGGCGCTGGCCACCTACATCTCCTGCAAAAAGGCCATGACGGTGGAAGTCAGCGTGAACCGGGACTTAAGGCAGAGCGCATTTACGCATCTGCAGACGCTGTCGTTTTCCTACTTCAACCAGAACAGCGTGGGCTACATCCACGCGCGGGTGCTGAGCGACACGTCCCGCATCGGCTCCCTGGCTTCCTGGAGCTTCATGGACGGCGTGTGGCACACCTCCTACCTGATCCTGGCCGCGGCGGTGATGCTGGTCATCAACTTCCGCCTGGCGCTTCTGGTGCTTGCGATCGTGCCGTTGGTGGCCGTGCTGTTCAGCTTTTTCCAGGGCAAACTGATCCGGGCCAACCGGGAGATCCGCGAGATCAACTCCAACATCACCGCCAACTTCAACGAAGGCATCGCCGGCGCGAAGACCGTGAAGACCCTGGCCATCGAGGAAAAGATGCAGTCCCGCTTCACGGCGGAAACCGAGCATATGCGCCGCAAGAGCGTGCATACCTCGCGGCTGAGGGGCTTGTTCGCCGCCACGATGAATCTGGCGTCCTCCGCGGCGCTGGCCATCGTGCTTTGGAAGCACGACCTGATCGCCGCGGACGAAGTGGGCACCTTCTCCATGTTCATGAGCTACGCCCAGGGCATGATGGAGCCCATCCGCTGGCTGATCGACGCCATCAGCGACCTCATCACCACCCAGGTGAACATCGAGCGCTTTACCAACCTTCTGGCGGTAAAGAGCGACGTGGTGGACACGCCGGAGGTCGTCGAAAAGTACGGCGACAGCTTCTATCCCAAAAAGGAAAACTGGGAGAAGCTGGACGGCGACATCGAATTTGACGACGTGACCTTCCAGTACCCGGACGGGGACGAAAAGGTGCTGGAGCACTTCTCCATGAAGATCCCCCAGGGTGCCAACATCGCCATCGTGGGCGAGACCGGCGCGGGCAAGAGCACGCTGGTGAACCTGGTGTGCCGCTTCTACGAGCCTACGGAGGGCCGCGTGCTCATCGACGGGCGGGACGCCCGGGAACGCAGCCAGCTCTGGCTGCATTCCCACATCGGCTACGTACTGCAAAATCCGCACCTGTTCTCCGGCACCGTACGGGACAACCTCCTGTACGGAAACCCAGACGCCACCCCGGAGGAGATCGACAGGGCCGTGAAGCTGGTGAGCGCCGACGAGGTGATCGCTCGCCTGGAAAAAGGACTGGATACCGACGTGGGCGAGGGGGGAGACCTGCTCTCCACCGGCGAAAAGCAGCTGATATCCTTCGCCAGGGCGATCCTGGCCGATCCGCGCATCCTGATCTTAGACGAAGCCACCGCTTCGGTGGACACCATCACCGAGCAGAAGATCCAGTCCGCCATCGATACGGTGATCGAGGGCCGCACGTCCATCGTGATCGCGCACCGCCTCTCCACCGTGCGCGGCGCCGACTGCATCCTGGCTGTGCGCGACGGCAAAATCGTGGAAAAGGGCACCCACCGGGAGCTCATCGCGAAAAAGGGGTACTACTACGATATGTACACCCGCCAATACGAGGACGAGGAGGCCGCCAAGATCCTGGACGCGAATTAGGGAGTGGCTCCGCAAGGACGGAAATGGATAAGGGCAGACAAACTGCTCCGTTCATCTGCAACACTCCCAAATAGGAAAGAGGAAATAGGAAAGAGGAAATCAGATAGTTGGGCGCACCCCCACAAACTGATTTCCTCTTTCCTATTTCCTCTTATTCTTTTTTTCTCCAAAGGGGAAGTCTGTAAATAATTGATGAATCATCGCAAAAAGGGGTTGACTTGTTAGCATAAGCTAATTATAATGCACGTTGTTAGTAAAAGCTAACAAATGAGATTACAGTCTTTGCGAGGGTGGTGAACGGGATGATTCCGCTGAGCTACGCGACTCCGGGAGAGGAATCGGTGATCAAAAGGATCGGCGGCAGTCCGGAGGTGAAAAAACATCTGGAGAACCTGGGTTTCGTGGTGGGCGGCACAGCTACCGTCATCACGTCCCTGAACGGGAATGTGATCGTCAAGGTGAAGGAATCCCGCGTGGCCATCAACGACGAGATGGCCCGAAGGATCATGATATGACAGGAGGCGCAGCACAATGAACAATCTGAAGCAGGTGCCGGTAGGCGAAAAGGCGAAGGTCGTAAAGATCCACGGCGAAGGAGCCGTGAAGCGCAGGATCATGGACACGGGCATCACGAAGGGCGTGGAGATCTACGTGCGCAAGGTCGCGCCGCTGGGTGACCCCATCGAGGTCACGGTGCGCGGGTATGAGCTGTCCCTGCGCAAAGCGGACGCCGAGAGCATCGAAGTCGATTCTTTTTTGGATTAAAGTTAGTTATAGCTAACCGAAGGAGGCTGAATGATGGATATTCGCATCGCCCTGGCGGGCAACCCGAACAGCGGCAAGACCACCCTTTTCAACGCCCTTACCGGCTCCAACCAGTTTGTGGGCAACTGGCCCGGCGTCACGGTGGAAAAGAAGGAAGGCAAACTCAAAAAGCACAGCGGCGTGACCGTAACGGACCTGCCGGGCATTTACAGTCTTTCTCCGTATACGCTGGAGGAGGTCGTGGCCAGGAACTACCTGATCAACGAGCGCCCGGACGCCATACTCAACATCGTGGACGGCACGAACCTGGAGAGGAACCTGTACCTGACCACCCAACTCGTGGAACTGGGAATCCCCGTGGTGGTTGCCATCAACATGATGGACGTGGTCAAGAAAAACGGCGACAGGCTCGATTCGAAAGAGCTTTCCCGCCAGTTGGGCTGCAGAGTGATGGAGATCTCCGCGCTCAAGGGTACGGGCGTTACGGAAGCGGCCGAGGCCGCCGTGGAAGCGGCCCGGAAGACGAAGACCGTGCCGCAGCATTCCTTCTCCGGCCCGGTGGAGCACGCGCTTGCGCATATCGAAGAGGCGGTCGTGCACAACCTGCCCGAGGAGCAGCAGCGCTGGTACGCCATCAAGGTGTTCGAGCGGGACGACAAGGTGCTTGAGCAGCTGTCGATCGCGCCGGACACCATGAAGCATATTGAATCCGACATCCAGGCCGCCGAGAAAGAACTGGACGACGACGCGGAAAGCATCATCACCAATGAAAGATACGTATATATCGGCCAGGTGATCAAATCCTGCTACCGCAAGCATAACGCGGGCAGCCTGAGCACCTCCGATAAAATTGACAAGGTGGTCACCAACCGCTGGCTCGGTCTTCCGATCTTCGCGCTGGTGATGTTCGCGGTATACTGGATCGCCATGGTGGCCGTGGGCGCGCCCGCCACAGACTGGGCCAACGACAGCCTTTTCGGCGACGGCTGGCACCTGTTCGGCAGGGGCGCTGAGCAGTACGAAGAGGCGGCGGACGAATACGCCGGCGCCGTGAACGCTCTGAACGCCTTCGGTTTTGAATTTGACGCGGAAGCGGACGACTTTGACGGCGAGGCCGTACTGGGCGAGCTTAAGGCCTTCACTTCTGAAGAAGCCACCGCCGTCATCCAGGTGCAGGACGAAGAAACGCTGGCCCTGTCTGACCTGACCGTGTATTTTGACGCGGTTCCCGAAGGCGCTGACGAAGACGTGAACGCCATGAGCTTCAAGGACGCCGTAAACTATCTGCAGGAGAAAGGCTTTGACGAGCCCGACCCTGCTGCTTACGGAACCTGGGTACCCGGCATCCCGGCCCTGATCGAGAGCGGCCTTGACAAGATCGGCGCCGCGGACTGGCTGAAGGGACTCATCCTGGACGGCATCGTGGCGGGCGTCGGCGCGGTGCTGGGCTTCGTGCCCCAGATGCTGGTGCTGTTCCTGCTGCTCGCGTTCCTGGAGGCCTGCGGCTACATGGCCCGCATTGCCTTCGTGCTGGACCGCATCTTCCGCAAGTTCGGCCTGTCCGGCAAATCCTTCATACCCATGCTGATCGGCGTAGGCTGCGGCGTGCCCGGCATCATGGCCTCCCGCACGATCGAAAACGAGCGCGACCGGCGCATGACCATCATGACCACCACGTTTATCCCCTGCGGCGCGAAGGTGCCCTTCATCGCCATGATCGCCGGCGCGATCTTCTCCGGCTCCGCCTGGGTAGCCACCAGCGCCTACTTTATCGGCATGGCGGCCATCGTCACCAGCGGCATCATGCTGAAAAAGACCCGACGCTTTGCCGGAGAGCCCGCACCCTTCGTGATGGAGCTGCCCGCGTATCACTGGCCCACGCTGGGCAACGTGCTCCGTTCCATGTGGGAGCGCGGCTGGAGCTTCATCAAGAAGGCCGGCACCATCATCCTTCTGTCCACCATCCTCGTGTGGTTCTTAAGCCGCTTCGGCGTTGCGGACGGCACGTTCCGCATGCTGGAAGAGGAAGAGCTGGAAAGCTCCATCCTGGCCAGGGTCGGCAGCGTGATCGCCTGGATCTTCGCGCCGGTGGGCTTTGGCAGCTGGCAGGCGACGGTGGCGTCCATCACAGGCCTCATCGCCAAGGAGAACATCGTCGGCACCATGGGCATACTCTACGGCGGCACGGAGGCGTACGCCAATCTGGCCGCGTCCTTCAGCGGCATCGCGGCGTACTCCTTCCTGGTATTCAACCTGCTGTGCGCGCCGTGCTTCGCGGCCATCGGCGCCATCCGCCGCGAGATGAACAATCCGGGCTGGACCTGGTTTGCCATCGGCTATCAGTGCGGTTTCGCCTATGCCGTTGCCCTGATGATATACCAGTTCGGCTCCCTGTTTACCGGACACGCAAACGTGATCGGCCTGATCGCCGCCCTCGCGGTGCTGGGCGCGATGGTGTACATGCTGTTCTTCAAAAAGTACAGTGAGGCCACAAAGCTGACCAGGAGAGTGTAAGAAGATGTTTCGCACGCTTGCGGAAAACGCCGGTACGATCGCTGTTTCGCTGGCGCTGGCCGGGCTGGTGGCATGGATCATCGTACGGCTGCGCAGGAACAGAAAACAGGGCAGGTCCTCCTGCGGCGGCTCCTGCGGCTGCTGCCCGATGTCCGGCTCCTGTCACAAAGCACATTAGAACCCGATAGCATGAAAGGAGATGCGGAGAACACGATTCCCGCATCTCCGCCATTCAGGAGGAAGAAAATGAAAAAGACCACGCTCAGGATCGACGGCATGATGTGCGGGATGTGCGAAGCCCACATAAACGACGCGATCCGCGCCGCTTTGCCGGTGAAAAAAGTCACCTCTTCGCACGTGAAAGGCGAAACGGTGATCCTGTCCGATAAGCCGCTCGACAGGGAAAAGCTTGCGCAGTGCGTGGGGGCAACAGGGTACAAAGTGCTTTCCGCGTCGGAAGAGGAAGCGGAAAAGAAGGGCCTGTTTGCCAGGCTTTTCAAACGCTGAACGGTCTGCCGGCACGAAAGCGTACCGAAGCGGACACAGGAGAAGATGTTATGAGCAAAGCGACGGACCGGTATCTGTATGCGATCCGGACACTGTATGCCCAGCGCCCGCGCGTCCGCTCGGTGGATGTGGCGAAGCAACTGGGGCTTACGAAGGCCACCGTCTGCGTGGCCGTGAGGCAGCTGAGCGACAGGGGGCTTTTAAAGGTGGAAAGCGACGGCCATCTGCAGCTTTCGGACGCGGCAATGCTCCGTGCCGGCGAGCTGTGCGACCGGGCGTCCTTCTTTTGCAGGGTGCTTTCAAGTGCAGGCGTGGAGCCGTCTTTGGCGATGAAGGACGCAGTGGCATTCGGCTGGGAGATGAGCGAAACGTCCTTCGAGGCTTTTCGGACTATGCTGCCCCGGTGAAAATTGCTATTATATGAAGCAAGGAGAAGACCGTACATGGCAATCGTTGAATTCAAGGGAGTATCGAGGGTTTATACCAACGGCGAGCACGAGCAGTGGGCGCTGAGGGACGTGGATCTGAGCCTGGAAGCGGGCAAATTCATCGTGGTGCTGGGCCCGAGCGGCGCCGGCAAAAGCACGCTGCTGAACCTGCTGGGCGGACTGGACAGCCCCACGGAAGGCACCATCACGGTGGGCGGCAAAGACATATCAAAGCTCACCCCCAACGAGCTGGCCGAATACCGGGCGGCGTATGTGGGCTTCGTTTTCCAGAGCTATAACCTGATCCCCACCCTGACGGTGATCGAAAACGTGGCGCTGGTAAAGGAGATCGCCCCTGATCCACTTTCGAGCCACGATATGTTAAGGGCTGTAGGCCTGTACGACCACATCCACAACTTTCCGTCCGAGCTTTCCGGTGGCGAGCAGCAGCGCGTATCCATTGCCCGGGCGCTGGTCAAAAACCCGAAGATCCTTCTGTGCGACGAGCCGACTGGCGCGCTGGACAGCGAAACGGGCGTGATGGTGCTTAAGCTGCTTCTGTCCATGGCGCGGGATATGGGAAAGACCATCGTGATCGTCACCCATAACCAGAACATCGCCAGAATGGCGGACGTGGTGGTGCGGGTGAAAAACGGCACCATCCGCTCCTGCGAGGAGCAGGCGCATCCCCTGAAAGCGGAAGAGGTGGACTGGTGATGCTGCTGAAAAAGCTGTTCCGCACGCTGTGGCAGTACAAAGCGCAGTTCATCTCCATGGTGATCATGATCGCGCTGGGCGTGGGCGTGTTTCTGGGCTTCAATATCGAGTGGTATTCGCTGGAGCGCAACACCAAAGAGATCTATGACGCGACCGGCTTTGCGGATTACCGTATGTATTCCGAGTCCGGCTTTACGGCTGACGATCTTCAGGCTGTGTCCGGCATCGAAGGTGTGAAGGACGCGGCGCGGTTTCTGTCCGTCAATACGCTGGTCAAGGGCGATACGGACGTGATCGCCCTCACCGTGAGCGAGAACATGAATGTTTCGGGCATACTGCTTATGGAAGGTGAGCCGTACTCGCCCTCCGACCCGGACGGATTCTGGCTGTCCGACAAGTATGCTCTTGCCAACGGAATAAGCCTCGGCGACAGCCTGACGCTCACCTACAAGACCCTGAGCGTCACGGGCACGGTGAAGGGACTGGTAAAGTCCTCGGAATACCTCATCTGCCTGCCGGACGAGACCCAGCTCATGCCGGATTACAGTTCTTACGGCTACGCGTACATTTCGCCTGTCATGCTTGCAAACGCCATACCGCGCCTGTTCCGCGGACTGATCGGCGACAGCATGTACTATCAGATCAACGTGCTGAGCGATCTGGACAAAGCGGAATTCGTTCAGAAGGCCGACCGGGCGCTGGGGGAGACCTATCTGGTTTTGTCCAGGGCGGAGACCATATCCTGGTCGGAGGCTCAGGGCGAGGTGAACGAGGGCAAAACGATGGGCTCCATACTGCCGGTGCTGTTTCTGGCCATCGCCATTCTGACGATGGTGACCACCATGCACCGCATCACCGCCAGCGAAAAGACCCAGATCGGCACCTTCATGGCCCTGGGCTTCCGGGACGGGCGCATCTTAAGGCATTACAGCACTTATGCGCTGATCATCGGCATAGCGGGTTCTCTGCTGGGCATCGGCGTGGGCTACGGCCTGGGCTGGTACATCATGAATCCGGGCGGCGCCATGGCGACGTATATCGACATGCCCTCCTGGCACCTGTACGCCCCGGGCTTTACATGGATCACGATCGTTCTGATCAACGTCTTCCTCACGGTGATCGGATACCTGTCCGTGCGCAGGATGCTGGCCGGAACGGCTGCGGACGCCCTGAGGCCCTACACGCCAAAACGCATGAAGCATATGCGCATAGAGGAGACGAAGTTTTTCAAAGCCCTCGGCTTCGGCACGAAATGGAACCTCCGGGACTGCCTGAGGCATAAGTCCAGAACGTGCATGACGCTGTTCGGCATCGTGGGCTGCATGATCCTGCTGGTGGGCGGCCTGGGCATGCGGGACACGATGGACGCCTTCGTGGATTCGTTCTACGAAAACGCCATCCATTATCGCGTGCGGGTGAACCTGGACGCGGAAAACATCACCAAAGAGCGGGCCCTGGAACTGGCTGAGGAACTGGAAGGCGACTGGAGCGCCGTGCGCCAGGTGCAGATCGGGGACCGGGGATATGCCCTGGAGATCTACAGCGTCACCCGGGACAAGGTGCGCTTTCTGGATGAAGACCTCAGGTTCGTGACCCTTGCGGACGACGGCGCGTACATCTGCCGGCGCATCGCCTCCGATTACGGTGTGAAGCCCGGAGACGAGATCAGCATAGCGCCGTTCAACAGCTCCGAAACCTACACGCTTCGGGTGAAGGGCGTACTGTCCTCCATGAGCGAGAGCATCACGATGACGGCAGGGTACGCGGACAGCCTCGGCATCCGCTACACGCCCGGCACCGTCTATACGGACCGGGATGACATCGCTCCCGACGCGCATATCCTGAACACCCAGACCAAGCAGGCCATCATGGATTCCTTCGATACCTTTATGGACCTGATGAACACCATGGTGTTCCTTCTGGTGGTCGCCGCCGTGGTGCTGGGCATCGTGGTACTGTACAACCTGGGCGTGATGAGCTATACCGAGCGCTACCGGGAGATGGCCACACTCAAGGTGGTGGGTTTCCGGGACGCGAAGATCGGCCTGCTGCTGGTTGGCCAGAACCTATGGCTCACGGTGATCGGCATATTGATCGGCCTGCCCGCGGGCTGGGGCGTTCTGAAATACCTGCTGGAGGCGCTCGCGTCGGAATACGAGATGAAGCTGGTGATCGGGCCGGTAACGTACATCGTGAGCATCCTGCTCACCTTCGGCGTATCCTGCCTCGTTGGCCTGATGGTGGCCCGGAAGAACCGGCACATCGATATGGTGGCGGCGCTGAAGACGGAAGAGTAAAAAGAGGAAACAGAAAAAGAGGAAAGAGGAAATCAGATGGTTGGGTGCACCCAACTAACCAATTTCCTCTTTCCTCTTTTCTCTTTCCTATTTATCCATGCAATCCCACATATGCTGCGAGGGCGAGAAAGCCAGCGCAGGCCAGAAATATCAGGGCGATGTACCATTTTGTGCGCCTGCCTGCGTCCGGCACCCTGCTGCGGGAATGGGCGGCGCGGTTTTGCCTTACGGCGCGCCGGAAGCGTTCGTCGGTGGTCATGTTCACCGTCTTGCGGCTCAGGTCTGTCAGCACGTGGCTGCGCTCCCTGCGGCAGCGCGCGCATTCGTCCAGACTCAGGGGATTGATGCGCCCGCATACGCAGCGCCAGTATTCGTCCTGGGTCTCGGGGTACATCAGCGCGTCCTCGCCGGCGGTGCGGCGCAGCCGCGTAAGCTCCGCGCCTTCAAGCGCGTGCTGTTCGCCCACGTTCACCAGGTCTCCGTCCCGGGGCGTCCAGTCCGGCGCGCCTTCAAAGCAGACGCGGGAAAAATAGATCTCCAGCCGGTCGGCGTACTTTACCAGAGACGAAGACAGCGAGAGCCGGAAGCGGCTGCCGCCCGGTATGGCCAGGCAGTCCACGTTCACGGTGTCGTTGGCGCCCTGCTGCGTTTCGTCCCGCGACCAGCGTACCGTGCCGGCATACGCCGTTACGGTGAGGTCGGACACGTTGAACAGGTCGATATACGCGCGCACTGTGCCCGTATCGTCGTGCAGCAGCTCGTAGCCGCGCAGCTCGATGGGGCAGGACAGATCGATGATCACAGGCGTTCCTCCGTCTATCTGGATTTATGTATTATAACCGAAAGATGTTACGAAATGATGAACGTTTCCTTCCAACTACCCCGGATACGCAAAATCCGCAGATAAATAACTTGAACGTTTGTTCAAAACGTGTATAATATATGATGCTCTCTCTTTACGAGGGAACCAATACTGTTGGAGAAAGCCTCAATGAGCGAGATTCTGCGTATCCGGGGCGGTCGGCCCCTGAACGGCGACGTATGGGTCAGCGGCAGCAAAAATGCCGCGGTGGCCCTGATCCCGGCTGCCCTTCTGGCCGATTCCCCCAGCACCATAGACAATATACCGGATATCGACGACGTGGATTGCTACCGGAACATCCTGGAGCATCTGGGCGCGAAGGTGCGCTTTGAAAAAGGTTCCATGTACATCGATCCCAGGGGCGTGAACAAAAACGAGCTGCACAGCGAGATGGTCAGCCGCATGCGCGCCTCCTATTACCTGGTGCCCACCCTGATGGGGCGCACGGGCAGGGCCGTGGTGCCCATGCCCGGCGGCTGCAACATCGGCAACCGCCGCATCGACCAGACCGTGAACGGGCTGACCATGCTGGGCGCGAAGGTGGACATTTCCGACGGCGTCACGATCCGCGCCGAAAAGACCGACATGTACGGCGGAAACGACGTGCGCCTGGCTATGCCCTCGGTGGGCGCCACCATAAACACCATGCTGGCCGCCGTGACCGCGCCGGGGGAGACGCATATCTACGGCGCCGCCAAGGAACCCCACATCGTAGACACCGCCAACTTCCTTTCCTCCATGGGCGCGAAAGTGAAGGGTGCAGGCACCGACGTGATCCGCATCACCGGCGGCGTGCCCCTGCACGGCTCCAACTATACCGTGATCCCCGACCAGATCGAGACCGGCACGCTGATGATCGCGGCCGCAGCCACCCACGGCGATGTGCGCATCCACGGCACCATCCCGCTGCACATGGAAGCCCTCACCGTGAAGCTTCTGGAGGCGGGCGTGGACGTGCGCAGCCACGATGACGTGATCGAAGTTTCTTCCGCCGGCATCCTGAGGCCCATCAAACTCAAGACCCAGTACTATCCGGGCTTCCCCACGGATCTTCAGCAGCCCATGACGGCACTTCTGTCCGTGGGCTGGGGCACCAGCCAGGTGACGGAAACGATCTTTGAAAACCGCTTCGTCTACCTGGACGAGCTTCGCCGCATGGGAGCGAGCATCGACCTGGTCTCCAACGCCACTGCGGTCATCCAGGGCGTGGAAAAGCTCAGGGGCACCGCCGTGACCGCCACGGACTTAAGAGCGGGAGCGGCCATGATCGTGGCGGCCCTGATGGCGGACGGCGTAAGCGACATCAGCGGCGTGCAGTTCATCCACCGCGGCTACGAGCACATAGACGAAAAGCTCCGCGCCCTGGGCGCAGAGGCCGAATTCGTCCAGATATAATCAATAGAGAAAAAGACCTCGAGCGAGGTCTTTTTTTGGAGGTATACGGTTTATGTACGAGGATATCATCCGCCGCCTGGAGCCCGTGCAGGGCAGGGTGGACGCCGTTCTGGACACGGACGCCTTCAACGAGATCGACGACCAGTTCGCCCTTGCCTACCTGCTGGCCTATCCCGAAAGGGTAAACCTTCTGGCCGTCACCGCTGCCCCCTTCTTTAACGAGCGCAGCACCTCTCCGGAGGACGGCATGCTCAAAAGCTACGACGAGATCATCAAGGTGGCGCGCCTGTGCGGGCGGAACGATGCAAAGGAGCTGGCGTACCTGGGTGCAAGGAAATACCTGCCGGACGGAAACACGCCGGTGGACTCTCCCGCGGCCCGGCGCATTGCAGAGCTCGCCCTTCAGCACGGTGCTGACGAACCGCTGTACGTGGTGGCGATCGGCGCCATCACCAACGTGGCCAGTGCGCTGCTCATGGAGCCTGCCATCAATAATCGCATCGTCGTCGTTTGGCTGGGCGGCCACAGCCTGGAATGGCCGGACACCGCGGAATTCAACATGCGCCAGGACGTGGCCGCCGCCCGCGTTGTGTGGAAAAGCGCCGTTCCGCTGGTGATGCTGCCCTGCCAGGGCGTGGTGAGCGCCTTCTCCGTGAGCGGGCCGGAATTCGAAGCCTGGCTGATCGGCAAAAACGAAAAGTGCACGTATCTGGCTCAAAATGCCGTAAACAGCATGGCCTTTTGCCACAACAGGCCCTGGAGCCGCGTGCTGTGGGACGTGTGCGCGGCGGCGTATCTGGTGAACGATAACGAGCGTTTCCTCCGCAGCCGCCTGATCCGGGCGCCTTTCCCGCAGTACGACGACCACTATTCCCAAACCGAATTCACGCCTCATCCCGTCCGATACGTGTGGGCGGTGAACCGTGACAGCCTTCTGACCGACATGATCGAAAGGCTCACGCGAGCCTGACGGCCCCCTGGGGAGATTAGGAAGAAACAGATGATCACCACGATCCAGGTCAATACGATAGACGACGTGATGCGCCTGATCAGCGATCAGACGCGCAACGGCGACATCAACCGCCTGCGCAGCGAGTATTATTACCGCGGCCAGCCGGATGCCCGCTACCGCATGGTCACCAGCCTGTGGCGCAACTGCGGCAGCCGCCAGCACGAGCTGGAGCCTTCCATCCTGCGGTACTTTACCAAATATGCCAGCATCGAGGACCCCACCCTCAAGGAATCCGTATGGAAACAGATGATCGTGGGCCAGCATTACGGCCTGCCCACGCGCCTGCTGGACTGGACGCGTTCGCCCCTGGTGGCGCTCCACTTTGCGGTAACGGAGACGAACCTCAAAAAGCTGGACGCCAGGGACTGCGCGGTGTGGCGCATGACCATGACAGACATGAACCGGGAACTGCCGGAAAAGTACCGCCGCGCGCTGGAGGAGACCAAGAGCACCACGTTCTCCGTGGAACTTCTGACGCGGGTGGCCCATTCCATCGCCGAATACGATGAAGACATGGGCACGAGCACCCTTGTAAATTTGGAGCCGCCGTCCATCTCCCAGCGCATCATCAACCAGTATTCCTTCTTTTCCGTGATCCCGGCGGGCATCACGGACATCGAAGCCTTCCTGGACGCCCACACCCGCGAGACCGTGAAATACGTGATCAGCAAGGACATCCGCTGGGATATCCGGGACCTGCTGGACCAGATGAACGTGAACGAGCGCATCATCTATCCCGGCCTGGACGGGCTCACCAAGTGGATCACCAGACATTATTATGTGAGGGACATGTGATATGACCGTATGCGGATTTATCGGAACCGGAAACATGGGAGGCGCCCTGGCGCGCTCCATGAAGGGACGCGCCAGGCTGCTGCTCAACAACCGCACGCCTTCCAAGGCGGAAGACCTGGCCCGCGAGCTGGGCGGAGAAGCCTGCAGCGCCGGTCGCGCTGCGGAGGAGGCGGACTTCCTGTTTTTGGGCGTTAAGCCCTATATGGCGAAGGAAGCTCTGTCTTCCGTACAGAAAGATCTGGAAAAACGCGGCGATATGCCCGTGATCGTGTCCATGCTCTCCGGCGTGACGATCGCGGAGCTGGAAGCCATGCTTCCCCGGCCCGCGCCTGTGGTGCGCATCATGCCGAACATCCCCGTGGGCACGGGGGACGGCGTGACGATGTACGCTCAAAACGCCCTCGTGAACGAGCGGGCGGCAGCGGATTTTCTTGAGATCATGGGCGCAAGCGGCGTGCTGATCGAAATGCCCGAAGCCTCCATGGACGCCGGAGCGGCCCTTGCGGGCTGCGGACCGGCTTTCACGGCCCTGTTTGCCGAGGCCCTGGCGGACGGCGGCGTGGCCTGCGGCTTAAAGCGTCCCGACGCCCTGCAGCTGGCGCTTTCGATGCTGGAGGGCAGCGCCGCGTATATGCGAAAGACCGGCATGCACCCGGGACAGATGAAGGACGCCGTGTGCTCTCCGGGCGGCACCACCATCCAGGGCGTGCGCGCGCTGGAGGAAGGCGGGCTCCGCGCCGCGGCCATGAACGCCGTGATCCGCGCCTTCGAAAAGACCCATAAATGATGGCGGCGCAGCAATGAAGAGATTCGAACACGTGATCGTCGCGGGCATCGACGGCGCGGGCGCTTTTATACAAAACGCCAAAACGCCCTGCATGGACGCGATATTCGCCTCCGGCGCGCGCACGTTCCGGGCGTTCGCCTCAAGGCCTTCCATCAGCGCCGAGTGCTGGGGCTCTATGCTTACGGGCGTGAGCCCCGCCCTGCACGGGCTCACAAACGAATGGATTAGCCAACACGCGTATCCGACGTACAGCCGCTTTCCCACCCTGTACAAGCGCGTGCGCGGAGCGTATCCGGACGCGGCGGTCGCCGCGTACTGCGACTGGAGCCCGCTTGTGACAGGCATCGTGGAGGCGGACGCAGGCGTGGACTGCCTGTCGCTGCGGGACGCGGAGCTCATCGGCCCGGCCTGCGAATACATCCGTTCCCGCAAGCCCGCATTCATGTTCGTCCACATGGACAGCGTGGACGGCGCGGGGCACAAATTCGGCTACGGCACGCCGCAGCACTTGAACCAGATCGAAGTGTGCGACCGTTACGTGCAGCTTTTGTACTGCGCCTGCCGGGACGCGGGAATGCTGGACAGCACGCTGTTTCTGGTGTTGAGTGACCACGGCGGCACCTGCGACGAGCGCCCGGAGGGAGGATACTCCGGCAGCCACGGCGGCTGGACGGAAGCGGAGAGGCGCATCAGCTTCCTGGCGGCAGGCCCCGGCATTCAGGCTGGTGAGATCGGCGACATGAACATCCGCGATACGGCAGCCATCGTGCTGTACGCCCTGGGCATTGATATGCCGGCTTTCGACCCAAACGGCTGGACGGCCCAGCTCCCCGAAAACCTGTTTGCGGGCGTACAGGTACCGTATATCGACATCTCCGGCGAGACCGGCGCGGTCCCGCGGGTGTCCAGGGTGCGGCACACCTCGCAAACGGCGGAATGACAAAAAAGAAGTCCGGAGGGCTCTAAGCTCTCCGGATTTCCTCCTGTATCAGTTAAAAGTTCGTTTTTTGCTTTTCAGATGCCCAATTCTGCCTTGAGCGCCTCCAGGCTCTTGTAGCCCAGGGAGCTCTTGACCAGCTTGCCGTCCTGCATGAGCACCACCAGCGGGATGGACATGACGCTGAACTGCGCGGCCAGCTCGCCTTCCTCGTCCACGTTCACCTTGCCCACTTTGAGCTTGCCTTCATAGGCTTCGGCCAGCTGGCTGACGACGGGGCCCAGCATGCGGCAGGGGCCGCACCAGGACGCCCAGAAGTCGATAACGACGGGCAGCTTGCTCTCCATAACTTCCTGCTGAAAGTTTTCTTTTGTGATTCTGATCTCCGCCATGATGGTTCCTCCTGTTTTGTTTATTTGCTTTTGTAGTACAGCATGCAGTGGCAGAAGCCCTCAAAATCGGGATCGGCGATCTGATCCCGGAACTCCTTGCACATGCATTTGGTGTCAGGGGTCCTTTCCAGCCTGCAGGGGCAGTAGCCGTCCTTGAGCTTCAGGCCCTCCTTTACGGTCTTTACGACCTCTTCGTCGGGGTTGAGCGTGATCTTCATTCGTTCGCCTCCTTTATAAGCTCCTTGAGGATCATGACCAGCGTGTGCTTGCTGCCTTCGCCGCCCGCGCCGGTGCAGGCGGGGCAGCCGTCCGTGCAGGGACAGGAATTCAGCATGCGCAGCGCTTCCTCAAAAAACAGCGTGTTCATTTCGTACACCCGGTCGCTGAGCCCGATGCCGCCCGGAATGTGATCGTACAGGTACAGCGTGGGCTTGTCCGAGAAGGTGTCCTTCACGTGGTACACCACCGAAATATCCGTCACGGCGCACATCAGGAACATGGGCGCGATGTGCCTTAGCAGATAGCTCAGCGACACCATGGCGTTTTTGAGCTCGTCCTTGCCGTATTTTTCTTCCAGGCCGTCCGGCAGCGTCCACCAGCAGGCCGTGGTCTGCATCTCCAGCTCCGGCAGGGTCACCGGGCCCCAGCCCAGGTTTTCGTGAGTGTCGAAGCGGATCTTTTTGAACACGGTCACGATGGAACTCACCAGCACCTCGCCTCGGTGCCGCGTGAGCAGGCCCGCGTTTTCCGCATCGAACTCGTCCAGCACCTTCAGGCTCGTGGTGAGGTCGGCGTCGGTGTAATAGCCCACGTCCACCCGGCGGATATAGGCTTTTTTGTCGTCAAAGTCCAGCTCTTCCACCTGGTACTGCTGGCCTTCGTGCATATAGATGGCGTATTTGTGCAAAAGCATCGGCACGGTGTAGCGGTCCATTTCGCCCACCACCCGGTGATGCTTGGGGTCGGATATGTCCACGATCACGAAGTTCTGGTCCGTGGCGGAGCGCAGGTTGATGCCTGCCTGGGGGAATTCCTCCGCCATCCAGTACCATTTGTCCGATACCTGCCTTAAGATGTTCTGCTCCGAAAGATAGGAGAGCAGCTCGCCTGTCTCCTCCACGTTTCCGAAGCGCTCGCCCTGGCTGAAGGGCAGCTCGTAGGCGGCGCATTTCAGGTGATTGAGCAGGATGTACAGGTTGTCCGGGTTGATGAACGCCATCTCCGGGCTCTGGTCGAAATAATAATCCGGATGGTTGATGATGTACTGGTCCAGCGGGTTGGAACTGGCCACCAGTATCGTGAGGCTCTCGCTCTTCCGGCGGCCCGCCCGTCCCGCCTGCTGGCGGGCGGAGGCGATGGTGCCGGGATAGCCGCACATCACGCAGCAGTCCAGCTGGCCGATGTCGATGCCAAGCTCCAGGGCGTTGGTGCTCACCACCATGTCCACGCGGCCCGCGCGAAGCTCCCGCTCGATCTCGCGCCTCAGGGTGGGCAGGTACCCCCCGCGGTAGCCGCGCACGCGCCCCGCGTTGCCCAGGGGATCGCGCACGGCGTCCTTGGCATAGCGGGTGAGCACCTCCACCGCCAGGCGCGAGCGTCCGAACACGATGCTCTTTACGCCGCTTTGCAACAGGCGCAGGCAGATCTTCCGGGTCTCGGGGATGCTGCCCGCCCGTATGCCCAGTTGGCGGTTCACCACGGGAGGATTGTAGAAGATCACGTGCTTTTTGCCGGAGGGCGCGCCGCTTTTATCGATCACGTTTATCTCGCGGCCTGTCATAACGCCGGCCAGCTCGCCGGGATTTTTGATGGTGGCGGAGCAGCAGATGTAGATGGGATGCGCGCCGTAAAACGCGCATATGCGGTCCAGGCGGCGCAGGACGTTGGCCAGGTTCGAGCCGAACACGCCGCGGTAGGCGTGGATCTCGTCGATCACCACGTATTTGAGGTTTTCAAACAGCTTGACCCATTTGGTGTGGTGGGGCAGGATGCCCTGATGCAGCATATCCGGGTTTGTGACCACCACGTGGCCGGCCTGGCGGATAGCTGTGCGGGCGGAAGCGGGCGTGTCGCCGTCGTAGGTGAAGGCCTTGATGTCCGCGCCGAGCGCTTCGATCATGGAGTACAGCTCCGCCACCTGGTCGCTGGACAGGGCTTTGGTGGGAAACAGGTACAGCGCGCGGGAGGCGTCGTCCTTCAGAATGGACGACAGCACCGGCAGATTGTAGCACAGCGTCTTGCCCGAAGCGGTCGGCGTGACCACCACGAAATCCTTTCCTGCCAGGGCCATGTCCAGCGCCTCGCGCTGATGGGAATACAGCCGGTTTATGCCCCGGGCGCGCAGCACCTCGCACACGCGCTCGTCCAGCTCTTCGGGAAAGTCCGCGTAGCGGGCTTCGTTTGCCGGGAGGGTGCGTATGCAGGATACGTTCGCCATAAAGGCTGGGTCGTTTTTCAGCTGTTCCAGAAAGGCGTATACGGTCATGAGCTTTCCTTAGAGTGTGGAGTCAGGAGTTAGGAGTTTGAGTTTGTTGGGGGAGAGGCTGATGTCGGGGGGCGTGCTTTGGTGTCAGACCAGAACCGTCTCGATGCCGTCCAGGGCGGCGCGCACCAGGGCATCGATGTCCAGCTTTTCCTCTTCCTTTTCCACGCGGTCCAGGCGGGGCTTGGTCACGGGGTGCCTGGGGGTGAATACGGTGCAGCAGTCCTCGTAGGGCAGAATGGAGGTCTCGTAGGTGCCGATCTTTTCGGCGATGTGGATGATGTCCAGCTTGTCCATGCCGATCAGGGGACGGAACACGGGCAGGTCGGTCATCTGCTCGGTGCACATCAGGGCTTCCATCGTCTGGGAGGCCACCTGACCGATGGATTCGCCGGTGATCACGGCCTGGCAGCCCTGCTGTTTGGCTACCTCGTTTGCGATGCGCATCATGAAGCGGCGCATGATCACCGTGCCAAGGCCCTCCTCGCATTTTTCGTGGATGGCCATCTGGATGTCGGTGAACGGCACGATGTGCACGCGCATGCCGTACTCGTATTCGCCGATGATTCGGGCGAGGGAGAGCACCTTTTCCTTCGCACGCTGGCTGGTGTAGGGCGGGGAGGCGAAGTGGATCGCCTGGCAGTTCACGCCCCTGCGCATGATCTGGTAGCCTGCCACGGGGCTGTCGATGCCGCCGGACAGAAGCAGCAGCGCCTTGCCCGCCGTGCCCATGGGCAGGCCGCCCACGGCCATCAGCTCCCGGTTGCACAGGTAGGCGTGGTCGCGGATCTCGATCCACATCTCGGTCTGGGGCTTGTGAACGTCCACGGTGAGGGACGGGTTCTTTTCCAGTATCCTTTCGCCCGCCAGAACCGCCAGCTGCTGGCTGTTCAGGGGAAAGCGCTTGTCGCTGCGGCGGCATATCACCTTGAAGGAACCGGTGACGCCTGTCATCATTTCCGCGGCTTTGGCGAGTATGGGCTCAAGCTCCTTTTCCATCTCCACCGCGGGGCTCACGGAATACACGCCGAACACGCGGCTCACGCGCCTGGCGCATTCGCTCATATCCGGGGCGTCCGCCACGTATATGCGGCCTTCTGACAGCCAAACCTTTGCGTTCATGCCGGAAAGGACTTTTTTGATGTCCTCCACCAGCATCTTCAGAAAATAGGGGCGGTTCAGCCCCTTCAGGTGCACTTCGCCGAAGCGCACCAAAAGTACTTCGCGCATGAAAAATAAGTCTCCTTGCCGGATTGGTGTGTTTTTATCGCTTGCGGAAGGTCAGCGGCGCTGATATTTCACCAGCACTTCGTAGGCCTGCTTCACTTCCCTGACGGCGGTATCGATGTCTTCTTCGCTGGTGTACGGGCAGAGGCTGAAGCGCACGGCGCACTCCGCCGTCCTGGCCGGAATGCGCATCTCGCTCAGTACCCGGGAGATCTTTGTTTTGCGGCTGGAGCAGGCCGAGCCGTTTCCAACATATACGCCTTTTTCCTCCAGCGCGTGCAGCATGGTCTCGCCCCGCACGCCGGGGAAGCTCACGTTCAGGATGTGGCACGCGCCCTCTTCGGGCCGGGGACCGTTGATCACAGACGCCGGCACGGCGGCTTTAAGCCCGGCTGACAGGCGCATTTTGAGCCTTGCCATATGCGCCCGACGGTCCGGCAGGGCCAGCATTTCGTCTATGGCGCGGCTGAGACCCAGTATGCCGGGGGTGTTTTCGGTGCCGCTTCGCATCTGCTCTTCCTGGCCGCCGCCGATGTGGGAAGGCCTGAGCCTCAGTCCCCGTTTCGTTACCAGCGCGCCCGTGCCTTTGGGAGCGTGCAGCTTGTGGCCGGAAAGGGTATACATGTCGATCAGGTTAAAGTCGATCTCTTCCCGCATAAAACCCTGCACGCCGTCCACATGGAGGCGGCAGGAGGGGCAAAGCTGATCCCTCAGCCGGCTGATGAGCGGGATGTCGTTCACGGCGCCGGTCTCGTTGTTCACCTGCATCACGCTCAGCAGCGTAAGCCCCTTTTGAAGCTCTTTCGCTATGGCGTCCGCGTCCGCGCGCCCGTCAGGCAGAACGGGGATGAACACCGTTTCGCAGGCGCCCGCCTCCGCCAGGGTTTTGGCGCATTCGTACACGCTGGGGTGCTCCACGGCGCTCACCGCTATGCGCACCGGCGCCCGGCTTACGCCTGCCGTGCCGGCCAGGGCCAGGTTGTTGGCCTCGGTGCCGCCGGAGGTAAAAATGACCTTTGCGTCTTTACAGCAAAGCGCGCCGGCGATCTTCTCCCGGCACGCGCGCATGCGCTTTTCCACGCCCAGCGCCGGGGCGTACAGGGAGGAGGGATTGTACCACTCCTCCTCCAAAGCGCGCGCCACTTCAGCTGCCACTTGCGCGGAGGGCCGCGTGGTGGCGCTGTTGTCCAGATACACGGGCATGTTACTTATCCTGCCACACTCCGTATCCCAGGTAGCCCTTTGAGCGCATCATGGCCTGCATCTCCTGGCTGGGCTCGATGATCACCAGGCGGCGCACGGCGTTTTTGGTGAAGTAGAGGTAGACGAGGTCCGCGTCGCGGTTCAAAAACCAGTTGTGGCGCTTGATCTCTTTGTTGTTGAGATAGCGGCTGAAGGCGGGGACCGTGACCGATCCGCAGCTTTCCACAAGCTTGAGCGGGATCTCCGCCAGGTATTTGCGCTTGGAGTTGTTCAGCACCTGGCTGATGTCCAGCGTGCCGTTGGTGAAGGTGTATTCGTATTCCACCCGCAGCGTGTCCTTTTTGAGGAACAAAAGCACCGCCAGGCCGATCAGGATCAGCGAGAACACCAGCGAAGGCCACTGGAAGCCCTGCCCGATGGTGCCCAGCGCCGCGTACAGATTCACGATGCCGATAAAGCCGAAAACGACGATCGTCGCCCAGCACAGATAGTATACCGCGTTGTTGAGGCCGCTTTTGCGCTTTACAACGATCTCTTCCTTAAAGTTGTCCATTGCCATGGGTATTTCCCTCCGGTCGATCAGAATCGGGACGCTTTTCTTCCGTCCGCGCCTATTCTACCACGTTTCCGGCGCAAATGCAAATGCAATATGCGCCGGATCTCATTTTTGTTCCGCGCCCGCGCGGCCCGCCTCCCAGAAAGCCACAGCTGCCGCGGCGGCCACGTTCAGCGAGTCCATCCCGCGCTTCATCGGAATCTTCAGCGTCACATCACAGGCGGCCACGGTGGCGGCCTTGAGGCCTGTTCCCTCGTTTCCGAGGATCAGCGCGGGCTTTCGGGCGGGCATCCTTGTCACGGGCATGCTTTCGTCCGTCAGCGCCAGCGCGCAGGGCGTAAAGCCGAAGCGCCTGATCATGCTTATCCCGCCTTCGTCCAGCTCTTCCGTGCGCGCCCAGGGCAGGCGGAACACCGCGCCCATGCTCACGCGCACGCATTTGCGGCTCAGGGCGTCGGCACAGCCCGGGGACAGGAGAAGAGCGTCCATTCCCAGCGCGGCCCCCGAGCGGAAGATCGCGCCCAGATTCGCCTCGTCCGCGATGTTCTCAAGCACCGCCACGCGTCCGGCGCCCGGAAGGACAGTTTCGGGGCTTACGGGAGAAGGGCGCTTCATGGCGCACAGCACACCCCGGTGCAGCGCATAGCCGGTGAGGGAATGTATCCACTCGTCCGGCGGGGCATATACGGGCACGCCGCCCGTCCGTTCAATGAGATGCGCGGCTTTACCTTCCAGGTGCCTTCTTTCCATCAGCAGGCTCACGGGCTCAAGCCCCGCGTCCAGCGCGGCCTCGATCACCTTTACGCTTTCGGCGATAAACACGTCCCGCCTGATCTCCTGCCGGGCAGTCAGGCCCTTGTAGAGAGCAAGCTCTTCCGAAGAGGGATCAGGGCTTAGGATGATTCTCGACATCTGCCGCCTCCGCAAGCCCGTCAAAGCGCATGTCCGGCCCGTAATAGAACGACGGATATACGGGCTGGTTGTAGCAGGTGTTCTGCCAGGCCACGCCGCAGCGGTACTGGGTATCCTCAAGCAGGGTGAACAGCTTGTGGTGCGTCACGTCCGTCGGGGTGTATATGCGCAGGGCGCTGTCGTCCTCCAGCCGCAGGATCACCTGCTCCCGGAAATCGCCGAAGATGCTCGCGCACAGGCAGGGGTTGCCCTTGGTGTAGTTGTTGGTCACGCAGCCCTCGGGCGTGAGCATCGCGCCGTGCGTAAGGTCGCTCACCTGGCCGCTGCCGTCGTGCTTCGTATAGTCCACGCTGCCCAGCACCTGGGTGGTGAGGTCCGCGGCCCATTTGACGGAAAAGTTGGTGCCGGGCAGCCGGGGAACATTGAGCACCCGGCCTTTGCAGTCGCGCATGTCTTCGCACCACACCTGCCAGCCGCGCTCCCCGGGAACCATTTTGCCGATCATGCAGCGCCCCAGGTCCCGGCTGGAAGGAACGCCGTATATCACCTCTCCGTCCCGGGCTTCCACCAGCGCGTGGCCGTAAGGCGCGTTGTCGCCGTCCTCGAACACGTGCATCACTTCCAGGCCCGGCGTGTCCGGGTCGATGACCGCCGCGTGCATGGAGTCGCCGTGCCCCCAGTTGAGAAAGCGCCCGTCCGGCAGGAAGCCCTGCCCGCTGTACAGCACGCTGCCGTCCTGGTCGATCACGCAGGCGCCGTATATGATCTCGTCGCAGCCGTCCGAATCCACGTCCGCCACGGACAGGGAGTGGTTGCCCTGGTTCACGATCATGCCGTACACGGGATCGCTGCCCAGCGCGCCGACGGGCGTGGGCGCAAAGGGGTTGCGCATGGGCACGAAGCCGGAATCCACGCCCCACACTTTATGAAAATGCCCTTCGAAGAAATCGTAGGCGGCTAGGGTGGTGCGGGTATAGTAGCCGCGGCACATCACGAGGTAGGGCCTTTCGCCGTCCAGATAGGCGACACCCGCCAGGTAACGGTCGTTGCGGTTCATGGGCTCCACCCGGTTCCAGCTGTAATCGCCCCACATCAGCCCGTCGTCCACGCGGGGATAGGGGTAGGGGATGGTCTCAAGCTCTTCGCCGTTCCCGCCGAACATGGTTAAGTATTCCGGCCCTTTGAAGATAAAGCCTTCAAACTTCCAAAGTTCGTTTTTGGCTGAACGCTTCGGCGCGTACTCGTTGATGAAGTAATCCGCCAGCTCCTCGGCGTCCCTGCGCCGCAGGGGATAGATATAGCGCTTCTTCAGCCCGAAACAGTCTTCCGCCCGCTGCGGCCACATCTTCCGCCTGACCTCCGGATGCTCCCGCCAGTTCAGGAATGTCTGTATCAGGTTTTCCCGGTAGTCCGCGGGGGAGCAGGCGTACCTGTCTTCGTGGCTCCAGCCCGCCTCCAGATCCGCTTGGGGCATGGTGATGAACCGCCTGCTCTTTACGCTTCCGTCTTCCGCGTATACGGTTATGTTCGTTCCCGGCGCGGTCTTTACCGCCATTTCCGCCCTGCCGTCCATGTCAAAATCATACACCATGAACTGGGTGTAGTGGGCGCCGGCGCGGATGTTGGGCCCCATGTCCAGCCGCCACAAAGGCTGACCGGAAAGGGTGACGCAGTCGATGATGCAGTTTCCGGTATAGCCCCTCTGGCAGTTGTCCTTCGCGTTGGTGGGCTCCCAGCGGAAAATGAACTCGAACTCGCCGTCTCCGTTCACGTCGCCTACGGACAGGTCGTTGGGATGGTATTCGTACTTTTCCCCGGAGGGAGATACGCCGCCTTCCGGCCTGTGCACGGGGATGTCCAGATAATTGCTGCCGCTTTTCCATACGGCGGTGTCCGGGCAGCGCGCGCCCTCGGTGCCGTTTGAAACAGGCGCGACGCTGTACACGTCGTCCATCTTGCCGTCCGGGTCGAGATAATTCGTGCTGTCTGTCACCAGCGCGATGGGGGACGCGTTGCGGTACACGCGAAAGTCCGTGCCCGTAAGACCCGTATCGCAAAAGCCGTGCACCTCGCTTTTGAACATGCGCCAGCTCAAAAAGATGCCGCCCTGCTGCGCGCGGCAGGCGATGAGCCCGCGGCTGAGCTTTTCCCGAAACGGCTTAAGCCTCCTGCCCACGGGGGAAGAAAACACGCCGCTCATTTCAGTCACGCGGTCATTTTCATCCAGCGCCTCCACCCGGAAATAATACTTCCGGTGGGTGGAGATGTTGATCTCGCACTCATTCTCTTCGCCCTGCCATACCGGATCATAGCGCATGTTTTCGGTATACCGGTCGGACATGCACGCCCGGAAGGACGCAGCGCTGCCTTCGTATTTCCATTTGAGTCTGACGCTGTAAGGCCTTGCCGCAAGGGCTTTCATATCGGTAAACATTCGATCACCCGCCTTTTCTCAGGTGCGCCCGCGCGGACTGGAACAAAACGTGCGGACACGCTTACATCAATTCAACGGGCGCAGGCGGGTTTCCTGCCCCGGACGGGGCGGCGGCTGTGTAAAAACCCACGAAAGACGTATTGACGGGCGGAAGCGGCGTACAGTATAATGGCATAGGGAAAGCCCTGCCGCGCGGGCTGCCGGTCGGCGGGCGTTGTTCCGAACAGAAAAAGAAACGAAGATATCCTGTTATGACGCGAAAGTATAAGGCCATACGAATCACCGCCCTGATCGCGGCGGTCATGCTGATGGCGGCCATGTGGTTTTTCTCCTCCCAGACGGGCGAGGAGTCCGGGCGTTTGAGCGGCGCCGTGACGCGTTTTCTTTTGAAGCTCGTGCGCCTGGAGCCCACGCCGGCCAGGCTCGACCGTCTCGGCTATATCGTGCGCAAGGCGGCGCATTTTAATCTGTTTCTGTGCCTGGGGCTTGCGCTGGGCGTGGCTGCCGGTTCTCCCCGAAAGCCGTTCCGGGCGCTGTGGGCGGTGCCGGCTGCCGCGCTGTGCGCGCTGGGGGACGAGGCGCACCAGCATTTCGTGGCGGCCCGCGCTGCCATGTGGCAGGACTGCCTTCTGGACAGCTGCGGCGCGCTCACGGGCGCTGCTTTGGCCCTGGGCATATGGGCGCTGGCCGCGAGGCGGCGGTCAAAGCGCACAAAAAGCAAAAAGCTGATTCAAAACCAGTGAACAATTGATATCAAAACTTACAAAAAAGTTCATTTTTCTTATCTTTTCAAACAGCACTCTATCTGCTATAATCAGTCCAGACATGCTGTGAACGCGGTGTGCCCATCGCGCCCAAAGGCGCACAATTCTAAAGGAGGAAATGGTAATGAAGAAGCTTCTCTCGATTCTCCTGTCCGTTATGCTGATGGTATCCCTCGTGGCCTGCGCCGAGGATATCCGCGTGGCGATGATCACCGACTACGGCGACATCACCGATCAGTCCTTCAACCAGACCACTTACGAGGCCGCCAAGGCCTGGTGCGAAGCCAACGGCGTGGACTTCACCTATTATAAGCCCGCCGGTGACAGCACCGCCGAGCGCGTCGCCATGGTCGAGAAGGCCGACGACGAAGACTACAACGTCATCATCATGCCCGGCTACGCCTTCGGCGCCACCATCGCTGAAGTGCAGGATGAGTATCCCGGGATCAAGTTCGTGGCACTGGACGTGAGCGAAGGCGATCTGGGCGGCGCGGAAGTTGCCGACAACGTCTACTGCGCTGTGTATCAGGAAGAGCTGTGCGGCTACATGGCCGGCTACGCTGCCGTGAAGCTGGGCTACACCAAGCTGGGCTTCCTGGGCGGCATGGCGGTTCCCGCCGTGGTCCGCTACGGCTACGGCTTCGTGCAGGGCGCTGACGCCGCTGCGGTAGAAGCGGGCATCGCCGATCAGGTGACCATCGATTACGTATACGGCAACCAGTTCTACGGCGATGCCGACATCACCGCCTACATGGACAACTGGTATCAGACTCTGGGCGTGCAGGTCGTGTTCGCCTGCGGCGGCGGCATCTTCACCTCCGCCAGCGAAGCTGCCACCAAGGTGGAAGGCGCCAAGGTCATCGGCGTTGACGTCGACCAGGCTGCCACCATCGACGGTCTGTACGGCGAAGGCCTGACCGTGACCAGCGCCATGAAGGGCCTGGCCGCCACCGTTGACACCCTGCTGACCGGCATCAAGGCCGGCGAGTGGGCCAACTACGCCGGTAAGATCGACAACCTGGGCCTGGTAGGCGAGGACCCCGCTGCCAACTATGTGCAGATCGCTCCCTCCACCCAGTTCTCCGACAGCTTCACCGAAGCAGACTACGCCGCGCTGGTGGCCAAGATGTTCGCCGGCGAAGTGGCCGTGAGCAACGCCATCGACGCCGCTCCCGAAACCGCTGTGGCCGTGACCTACTACGGCAACATCAAGTAATCCGGCTTTCCGGGGATGCTCGTCATCCCCAGATTTTTGACAAAAGCCCCCAGTTCGCCCTGCGTGCCGGGGGTTTTTGTCAGAAATACGCCGCTTGTCCGGCCTTGGCCGGATCGGCCTCAAAGGGGAGGTATACCAGTTGGAGAAAGGACAGAAAGCGCCTGTACAGAGCGAGTACGCCGTCGAGATGCTGCACATCACAAAGCGTTTTCCGGGCATCGTGGCAAACGACGACATCACTCTGCAGCTGCGCAAGGGCGAGATACACGCGCTTCTGGGCGAGAACGGCGCGGGCAAATCCACGCTGATGAGCGTGCTGTTCGGCCTGTACCAGCCGGAGGAGGGCATCATCAAAAAGGACGGCGCCGAGGTCAAGATCAGCGATCCCAACGACGCCAATGCCCTGGGCATCGGCATGGTGCACCAGCACTTCAAGCTGGTGGAGTGCTTTACGGTGCTGGACAACATCATCCTGGGCGTGGAGCCGGTGGGAAAGATGGGCGTTCTGCACAAGGCGGAAGCCCGCCGACGCGTGTTGGAGCTGAGCAAAAAATATGGCCTGCAGATCGATCCGGACGCAAAGATCTCCGATATCACCGTGGGCATGCAGCAGCGCACCGAGATTTTGAAGATGCTGTACCGCAACAACGAGATCCTGATCTTTGACGAGCCCACCGCCGTGCTCACCCCCCAGGAGATCGATGAATTGATGCAGATCATGCGCTCCCTGGCTGCGGAGGGCAAGAGCATCCTGTTCATCTCCCACAAGCTCGCCGAGATCATGGCGGTATCCGACCGCTGCTCCGTGCTGCGCAAAGGCAAGTACATCGGCACCGTGAACACGAAGGACACCACCGTGGAAGAGCTTTCCGCCATGATGGTGGGCCGGAACGTGAACTTCCACGTGGAGAAAAAGCCCGCCGAGCCCGGCAAAGTGATCCTGAAGGTGGAAAACATGACCGTGGCCTCCAAAATGCACAAAAACAACGCGGTCAGAAACGTTTCCTTCGACGTGCGCGCGGGCGAGATCGTGTGCATCGCGGGCATCGACGGCAACGGCCAGACCGAGCTGATCTACGGCATCACGGGCCTGGAACCGCTGGTAGCGGGCAAAATCGAGCTGCTGGGGCAGGATATCACCCGCCAGCCCATCCGCAAACGCTCCATCATGGGCATGAGCCACATCCCGGAAGACCGGCACAAGCACGGCCTGGTACTGGACTATACCCTGGAGGATGACCTCATCCTGCAGAGCTATTTCGAGACCGAATTCACCAAAGCGGGCTTTCTGCGCCGCAAGAACATCCGCGCCTACGCAAACAAACTGATCGACGAATACGACATCCGCTCCGGACAGGGCCCCGTGACCATGGCCCGCAGTATGTCCGGCGGCAACCAGCAGAAGGCCATCGTGGCACGTGAGATCGACAAGGAGCCTTCGCTCCTGGTGGCGGTGCAGCCCACCCGCGGCCTGGACGTGGGCGCCATAGAGAACATCCACAAGCAGATCGTAGCCCAGCGTGACGCCGGCAAGGCGGTGCTGCTGGTATCGCTGGAGATGGACGAGGTGCTGGACGTATCCGACCGCATCCTGGTGATGTACGAAGGCGAGATCGTTGGCCAGCTGGACCCCAAAACGACAACGCCCGAGGAGATGGGCCTGTATATGGCCGGCGCAAAACGGGAGGAGATGTAAGGCATGCTAAAAAAGAGATCCCTGCTGGGAAAGCCGGCGGTGCAGACGCTTCTGTCTTCGCTCCTGTGCATCGTGCTGGGCGTGCTGGTGGGTTATATCGCGCTTCTGATCATCAATCCCGCCGGCGCGGGCGAGGCCGTTACGGACATACTCAAAAACTTCTGGAACTATAAAAAGCACGCCACGCAGATGAAAAACCTGGGCAACACCCTGGTGAAGACCGCGCCTCTGCTCATGTGCTCGTTAAGCGTGCTGTTCGCCTACAAGGTGGGCCTGTTCAACATCGGCGCGGCGGGCCAGTACGTGGCCGGCGCGGGCGCGTGCATCTACTGCGCGGTGGGCCTTGGCTGGCATTGGCTGCCCTGCATGCTGGCAGCAGTGATCGCGGGCGCGCTGATCGGCTCCATATCGGGCGTGCTCAAGGCGCACCGCAACGTGAACGAGGTCATCTCCTGCATCATGCTCAACTGGATCTCGCTGTACCTGGTGAACACGCTTTTGAGCAAGGTCAAAAACCCCACCAGCCCCTACACCTACGAGATCAGCAAGCAGCTGGTGATGGAGGAGGGCGTGGCCAAGGCCGTGGCCCACACCGAGGCGCTTTTGCCGCAGATCGGCATCAACAGCCTGTTCAACAACAACAAATACGTGGGCATCGCCGTTCCCATGGCGATCCTGTTCGCGGTGATGATCTGGGTACTGCTCGCCAAGACCCGGCTGGGCTACGAGCTCAGGGCCACGGGCCTGAACAAATATGCCGCCAAATACTGCGGCATGCAGGACCGATTCAACATCGTTCTCACCATGGCGATCTCCGGCGCCCTGGCCGGCATCGGCGCGGCCATGTTCTACCTGACGGGCTTTGAGGAATGGTCCGTCACCCAGTCCAGCGTGCCGGCCATGGGCTTCAACGGCATCGCCGCCGCGTTCCTGGGCGGCCTGCATCCCGTGGGCGCCATCTTCTCCTCCTTCTTTATACAGCACATCACGGATGGCGGCGCGCAGCTCAACAAGCAGGTGTACCCCGCGGAGATCTCCAACCTCATCTCCTCGCTGATCATCTACTTCTGCGGCTTCGTCCTGTTCTTCAAGCTCGTGCTCAACAAATGGCTGGACCGGCGATTTGAAAAACGCATGGCCGCCTCTCAGAAGGGGGTAAGCAAGTCATGATCCTGCTTTTGCAATATACGCTCGTTTTCGCGTCCGTGCTGATGCTGGTGGCGCTGGGCGGTTGCTTTTCGGAGCACAGCGGCGTCATCAACATCGGCCTGGAAGGCATCATGGTGTTCGGCGCCCTGGGCGGGGCCCTGGTGATGAGCAAGCTTCCGGCTGCGACGCCCGCGGTCTGGGTGGTGGTATCTGCGATCCTCGCCGCCATGCTCATGGGCCTATTGTATTCCCTGCTTCTGGCGGTGGCGGCCATCAACTTCAAGGCTGACCAGACCCTGGTGGGCACGGCCATGAACCTGCTGGGCACCGCTGCGGCCACTGTTATCGTAAAGGCCATCAACACCTCCGCGAACCCCAACAACCCCTCGGCCACGCTGCAGTACATTTCAGCCAAAAAAGCGTTTCTGCTGGTGGACGGCTATGAATTCAACTGGTTCATGCCCCTGGCGGTCATATTGCTGGTGCTTTCCTTCTTCATCCTGTACCGCACGCGCTTCGGTCTGCGCCTCATGTCCTGCGGCGAGCATCCCCAGGCGTCGGCGTCAGTGGGCATCAACGTGTTCAGGATGCGTTACGCGGGCGTGATGATCTCCGGCCTTCTGGGCGGACTGGGCGGCCTTGTGTACATCACGGCGGGCGTGAGCGAATGGAAGTTTGAAAACGGCGTGGCCGGCTTCGGCTTCCTGGCGCTGGCAGTTATGATCTTCGGCGGCTGGAAGCCCATGCGCATCGCCCTGGCGGCGCTTCTGTTCGGCTTCTTCCGGGCGCTGAGCAACGTGTATACGGGCTTTGACCTGCTCAGCAGGCTGAACCTTCCCAGCACCGTGTACAACATGCTGCCCTACATCATCTCCCTGATCGTGCTGGTGTTCTTCTCCAAGAATTCCGCCGCGCCCAAAGCGGAGGGCGTGCCCTACGACCAGGGCAGCCGCTGAAAGACCGCATCGCACTTCAAGGGGCCGCCAAGCGGCCCCTTTAACATACTCAGTTCTTGCGCATATGCAAAAATTGCGCGGTTCACCGCAATAAAAGCGTTGCAATTGCGCACCCGGCATGATAAAATAATCATTGGATTCGTATATCAAAAAAGCATAATCATACAGCCTGGAGGTAAAGGTATGGACAGGAGCGAAGCCCGCGCGCTGGCGCATGAGCTTGTGGCAAAAATGACGATAGAAGAAAGGGCGTCCCAGCTGCGCTACGACGCGCCGGCGATCGAACGCCTCGGCATACCTGCCTACAACTGGTGGAACGAGGCGCTGCACGGTGTGGCCCGCGCTGGCACGGCCACCGTATTCCCCCAGGCGATCGCGCTGGCCGCCATCTTCGACGAAGACGTCATGGGCGACGTGGCAGACATCATCTCCACCGAGGCCCGCGCCAAGTACAATGCCCAGTCTGCCCACGACGACAGGGACATCTATAAAGGCCTCACCTTCTGGTCTCCCAACGTGAACATCTTCCGCGATCCCCGCTGGGGCCGCGGCCAGGAGACCTACGGCGAGGACCCGTACCTCACCTCCCGCATGGGCGTGCGGTTCGTAAAGGGCCTGCAGGGGGACGGCCCCTACATCAAGGCGGCTGCCTGCGCCAAGCACTTCGCGGTGCATTCCGGCCCCGAAAAGCTTCGCCACAGCTTTGACGCCAAAGTGAGCGAATACGACCTGTGGGACACCTACCTGCCCGCCTTCGAGGCCTGCGTGAAGGAAGCCAAGGTGGAAGCCGTGATGGGCGCGTACAACCGCACCAACGGCGAGCCCTGCTGCGGCCACAGCCGCCTGATGGGGGACATCCTGCGGGGCAAGTGGGGCTTCGAGGGTCATTTCGTGTCGGACTGCTGGGCCATATCGGACTTCCACAATTTCCATAAGGTCACCGACACCGCGCCCGAAAGCGCGGCCCTGGCCATCAAAAACGGCTGCGACATCAACTGCGGCAACACCTACATCCACCTGATGGAGGCGCTTAACGAAGGCCTCGTCACAGAGGAAATGATCACCGAGGCCTGCGAGAGGGCCTTTACCACCCGCTACCTGCTGGGCCTGTTTGCGGACGACAACGAGTACGATAAGATCCCGTACGCCATCAACGACTGCGACCGCCACGACCGCGCCGCCCTGAAAGCCGCGGAGCGCGCCATGGTGCTGCTTAAAAACGACGGCGTGCTGCCCATCAGCCTGGGCTCCATCCGCTCCGTGGCTGTGATCGGTCCCAACGCCAACAGCATCGCTGCGCTGGAGGGCAACTACAACGGCACCTCCTCCCGCTACGTCACCTACCTGGAAGGCATCCGCGCGGCCTGCCGCGAAGCGGGCGTGCGCGTGAACTACTCCGAGGGCTGCCACCTGTACAAAAAGGGCACCAGCGGCCTCGCCCAGGCGGACGACCGCATCGCCGAGGCGGTGCAGGCCGCCGAGATGAGCGACGTCACCGTGCTGGTGGTGGGCCTCGATCCCTCCATCGAAGGCGAAGAGGGCGACGCCAGCAACGAGTATTCTTCCGGCGACAAGAAGGACCTGGAGCTGCCCGAGTGCCAGAGGCGGCTGATCGACGCGCTTCTCAAGACCGGCAAGCCCATCGTGACCGTGATCGCCAGCGGCAGCGCCCTGCGCGTGGAAGAGGGCAACGCCGTCCTGCAGGCCTGGTACTCCGGCCAGGCGGGCGGCACGGCCCTGGCCAACATCATATTCGGCAAGGTGTGCCCCAGCGGCCGCCTGCCGGTCACCTTCTACAAAAGCGCGGACCAGCTGCCGGAATTCACCGATTACTCCATGCACGGCAGGACCTACCGCTACTTCAAGGGCGAGGCGCTGTATCCCTTCGGCTATGGCCTGAGCTATACCGCATTCAGGTATTCCGATCCCAGCTTCAACGAGCAGAAGTCTGCCCTGAGCGTGAAGATCAAGAACATCGGCCTGCGCGACGCCGAAGAGGTGGCGCAGGTGTACATCAAGCCCCTGGAGTTCGACAGCCACGGCCTCAACTACTCCCTGTGCGCCTTTGGCCGCGTGAGCCTGAGCGCGGGCGAGGAGAAGCGCGTGATGCTGCCCATCCCCGAGCGCGCCTACGAGTGCGTCACCGACGACGGGCGCCGCATCCGGGCGGGCCGCCACTTCCGCCTGTTCGTGGGCGGCAGCCAGCCGGACATCGTGAGTGTGAACCGCATGGGAGCCGCGCCCCTGGAAGTGGACATCGTAATGTAAGGTATGGAAACGCAAACCGCGCTGGAAACTCTCGCTTGGCCGGCGCTGCCCGGCCCGCGCGAGATCCGCCTGAACCGGGACACGGGGCTGCTCAAGCTGATCGCCTGTGCCTGTATGATGTGCGACCATATGGGCAAGATGGTGTATCCCTTTGCCTACCGCCTGAGCGCCGCAGGCCCCTGGGCGTTTCTGCTGCCCACGATCAACGTCCTGCGCGCCGTCGGCCGCCTGGCCATGCCCATGTTCGCCTACGGCATCGCCGTGGGATGCTTAAAGACCCGCTCCGTATGGAAGTATATCCTGCGCCTGCTTCTGATGGGCATCCTGGTGCAGCCTTTGTATCAGGAGGCCATGGGCCACGTGCCGCTCAACTCGTTTCACTGGGCGGATAACTTCTGGCGGCTGGACCTGATATACGACTACTACTACAGTTCCAATCTGAATATCTTTTTCACCCTGTCTCTGGGAGCGCTTCTGATCGGCTGCTTCCGGAACAGGCGTTTTGTTTTTACGGTGCTGGCGGCGCTTCTGGCCTGGACGCTAAGGGGCAGGATCGACTACGGCTACCGGGGCGTGGTGCTCATCTGTCTGTTCTACCTGTTTATCGACAGGCCGCTGGCGTCGTTCGCGGCGGTGTTCCTGTACATGGTCAACTGGGCGATGCCGAACCTGTTTTCGTCCTTCAAAACCACGTCCACTTCGCAGCTGTACGCTTTGCTTGCACTGCCGCTTATCTACCTGCCGCTGCGCAGGCGCCGCGTGATACTGCCCAAATGGTTCTACTACGGCTTTTATCCAGCGCACCTGACGATCATCTACCTGCTCATCAGCGTGGACCGCACGTTCTGGGCCAACGCGGCCTGCACGATCGCGGACGCGCTGAAAGCGGCGTTTTAGGAGACGCGTATGGCACGATTCGACTTCGATACCCTTACGGACCGCACGGATTCGGCGGCAGCCAAATGGGCTGACCGCACGGAGAATGAAAAGCGCGCGGGCATCGTGCCCATGTCCGTGGCGGACATGGAATTCAGATGTCCGCCCTGCGTGATCCGGGCCTGCGAGCAGGCTGCGCGCCACGGCATATACGGCTATACCTGCGCGGACGAGCGCTTTATCCAGGCGGTAAAGGGCTGGATGCTCAGGCGGCACGGCCTTGAGATCAGCCCGGAAGAGATAACCGTGATCGGCGGCGTGGTGCCCGGCATCGCCCTGGCCGTGCGCGCTTTTACCAAACCGGGGGAGGGCGTGATCGTGCAGCCGCCCGTATACCCGCCGTTCTTTTCCATGGCGGAAGCCAACGGCCGCCGCCTGGAAAAGAACCCGCTTTTACGGGACGCGTCAGGACGGTATCGGATGGACTTTGACGGCCTGGAGCGCCTGGCTTCCAAACCGGACGTAAAGCTCATGGTGCTGTGCAGCCCCCACAACCCCGCGGGCCGGGTATGGACGCGCGAAGAGCTGGAAAGGGTAAGGAACATCTGCGCCAGGAACGGCGTCACGATGGTGTCTGACGAGATCCACTCGGACCTCGTGCTGTGCGGCCCGCACACGCCCATGCTGAACGTGGACGAAAATGCCGTCATGCTGATCGCGCCCAGCAAGACCTTCAATATCCCGGGCCTTCAGCTGGCCATCGCCCTGATCCGCAGCCCGGAAAACAGGCGCCGCTTCGTTACGGAGCTGTCTTCTTCCGGGCATGGCAGCGTGAACTACTTCGGCCGAGCCGCAGCCGTCGCCGCATACGAGGAAGGCGGCGAATGGCTGGATGAAGCGCTTGAGTATATCGGGGAAAACTACCGGGTGCTTGCATCTTTCTTTGCCTGTGAGCTTCCGGACCTGACCGTTTCGCCCCTGGAGGGCACGTACCTCGCCTGGGTGGACTTCCGGCCCCTGGGCATGCAAAAGGAAGAGCTGGACCGCTTCCTGCGCGAAGACTGCGGCCTGATCCTGGCGCCGGGGCACATCTTCGGCAAAGAGGGAGAGGGCTTTGAACGCTTTAACCTGGCGCTGCCCCGCGCGCACCTGATTTCGGCGCTGGACAGGCTGGGCGGAAAAATAAAGGAGATACAACATGCTCAGTGAGATCATCGGTCTTCTGGACGGCGCGCACAGCGCTTTCCATGCGGTAAAAGACATCTCCGCCATGCTGGACAGGGCGGGCTTTGAACGCCTTGACGAAAGCGAAAGCTGGAAGATCCAAAAAGGCGGCAGGTATTACGTTACGCGCAACCTGTCCTCCCTGATCGGCTTTATCGTGCCCAGGGACGAGATCGGCTGCATGCTTTTCACCGCCAGCCACTGCGATTCGCCCGTGTTCAAGATCAAGCAGAACGCCGAGCTGGAGGTCAGAAGCAGCTACATCCAGCTGGACACCGAGCGATACGGCGGGCTCATCCAGACCAGCTGGCTGGACAGGCCGCTCTCCTTTGCGGGCCGCGTGCTGGTGAAGACGGATAAGGGCGTCGAAACGCGCCTGGTGGATCTGGACGAAGACTCCCTGGTGATCCCCAACGTCGCCCCGCACATGAAGCGGGACATCAACGACGGCATGAAATACAATCCCCAGACCGACCTGGTGCCCCTGTACGCGGACTATGCCTCCAAAGGCCGGTTCTTTGCCCGCGTGGCGGAGCTGGCTTCCTGCCGTGAGGAAGACATCCTGGGCCACGACCTGTATCTGTACGCCCGGCAGAAGGCCACGGTGTGGGGGCCGGAAAAGGAGTTTTTCTCCAGCGGACGGCTGGACGACCTGGAATGCGCCTTCACCTGCTCCAAGGCCTTCAGCCTGTGCGAGCCGAAGGAAGCCCTGGCCGTTCTGTGCGTGTTCGACAACGAGGAGGTCGGCTCCGCCACCAAGCAGGGCGCGGATTCCACTTTCCTGACCGACGTACTGGCCCGCGCTTGCCTGAGCCTGGGCATGGACCGGGAGAGATTCGAGTGCCTGCGCGCCTCCTCCATGATGCTCTCCTGCGACAACGCCCACGCCATGCATCCAAACCACCCCGAATTCTCCGACACTCCCAACACGGTGTATATGAACAAGGGCATCGTGATCAAGGAGAGCGCCAACCAGAAGTACACCTCCGACGGCGTGAGCAAGGCCATGTTCCGCTTCATGATGGACAGGGCGGGCGTGCCCGTGCAGTTCTTCTCCAACCGCTCCGACATGGTGGGCGGCGGAACGCTGGGCAACGTTTCAAACAAGCACTTCTCGCTGAACACGGTGGATATCGGGCTTGCGCAGCTGTCCATGCACTCCGTGTTTGAGACCGCGGGCACCCGGGACGTGGGCTATATGATCGACGGCATGAAGGCCTTCTACGAATCCGGCGTTGAGGCCGTGAAGGACGGGGCATATCAGATCAGATGAACAGGGGAGTCAAGTCGTTTAACGGCTTTCAGAAAAAGGTGCTGGCGGGCTGCTTTATCGTATACCTGTGCACCTACATCGGCCGGCTCAACATGAGCGCGACCCTGGACGACATCATACTGGAGTTCGGCATAGACAAGGCGCGGGGCGGACTGCTGCAAACGGTGTTTGCGGCGTTCTACGCCGCGGGCCAGCTGGTGTTCGGCACCTTGGCAGACCGGTTCGAGCCCAAAAGGCTCATGTCCGCGGGCCTGCTGGGCTCGGCAGCCTGCAACCTGGCGTTTTCCTTCATGCCGTCCTTTGAACTGCTGGTGGCCGCGTGGACGCTCAACGGCATCTTCCAGTCCATGATCTGGACGCCCATCGTGCTGTGCATGGCCTACACCTTCGACGACAGCCGGCGCAAAAGCGCGTCCTTCGTGATGTCCTTCACCCTGGCGGCGGGCAACCTCGCGGCCTGGGCGCTTGCCATGTATCTGAGCAGCGTCCTGTCCTGGAGATGGTCTTACCGCCTGCCCGCGGCCGTGCTGGTGCTGGCGGCGCTTGCCTGCTGGCTGATGCTGCCCGGGAACATCCGGGGCGAAAAAGGCCAGAAGAAGCAAACGGTGCTGTCTGCCCGTCCGGTCAGGGAGCTTTGGGGCACGGGGCTTGTGCTGCTGCTTATGTGCTGCGCCATGAACGGCTTCGTGCGGGACGGCGTGATCACCTGGTCTCCCACGATCCTGGGCTCCAACCGGGGCAACATGCTCTTCAGCCTCATCATTCCCTGCGTCAACATGCTGGGCATATTGCTGGGTTCGTACCTGGTGCGCCGGGTCAGGAGCAACATCCGGGGCCTGGTGGGCATGATGATGGCCTGCGTGGCGCTGCCGGCTTTGATTTGCTTTCTGGGCGCGGCCTGGCCCGTATGGGCGCTGGCGGTACTTTTGGGCACCATGAGCGCGCTTCTGTACGGCACGAACCCGCTGCTCACCACCCTGGTCCCCCTGGGCTACGACGCCTACGGGCGCGTTGGCCTGGTTGCGGGGCTCATCGACTGCTCCATCTATCTGGGCAGCGCGCTGGCGGGCACGCTCACAGGCTCGCTGTACGAAGCCGGAGGCTCCTGGAAGGGCGTGTACCTGATCTGGACGGGTGCCGCCGTGTTCAGCTGCCTGATGGCGCTTCTGGCCTCCCGCCGCCGCGTGCTCACGAAGCAGGAGATCCAGCCGCAAGGTTAAGAAAAAGGAAAACGCCACTGTGCGCTTGCGGATGCGCGCGGCGCGTGCTATCATTGTTTTTGTGATCCTGCGGCCTGTCCGCCGGAATATATCGAAAAGGAGATACGACCATGAAAAAGTTTTTTCTGCTGGCTCTCGCGCTGGTACTGGCGCTGAACCTGGCGGCTGTCTGCCTCGCGGACGAAGCTGCGCCCACCGTATACGTCACCATCGCCAACGGCGATCTGATGCTGATCCGTCAGCCTGTCACCCTCACCGATACTGACGCCGACGGCCTGCTCACCATCAACGACGCTCTGTTCCTGGCGCATGAAGAAGCTTTTGAGGGCGGCGCCGAAGCAGGCTACCTGGCCGGTGAATCCCAGTGGGGCCTGAGCCTGTTCAAGCTCTGGGGCGTGGAAAACGGCGGCAGCTACGGCTATTATGTGAACAACACTGCGGCTTACAGCCTGGCGGATCCCCTGAATGACGGCGACAGCGTGGCGGCCTTCGTGTATACCGACCTGGTCTCCTGGTCTGACGCGTTCTGCTTCTTCGATCCCGACACCGTGGAAGCCCAGCCCGGCGACACCGTGACCCTCACGCTTCTGGGCGCGGCCTACGACGAGAACTGGACGCCCATCACCGCAGCCTTCGGCGGCGCGATCATCACCTTCGACGGCCAGGATACCGAATACCGCACGGACGACGAAGGCAAAGTGACCTTCGAACTGCCTGAAGGCGTCAGCGTCATCAGCGCCCGCTACGAGAGCGCCACTCTCGTGCCCCCGGTGTGCCTGATCGTGCTGCCCGAGGCGGGAGAGATCGCTGCCTGACGGCTTTCTTCCGGGAAGCTGTATGAAAAAGCTTTTCAGCCTGTTTCTTCTCGCCGTGATCGCCCTGTGCGCCTTCACGGCGAACGCTTCCGAACATACCGCCGGCGATGCCCAAGCGCTCGCCGACGGTATCGTTGCCTATAACGTTCAGTCGTCCGGCTGCGCCTCTGCGGAGGAGTGGGTGCGGCTTTCGCTCACGGAAACGCTTTCGCCCGCCTCAGAATGGTACATCATGGCGCTGGGCCAGTACGGCACGTCCTTCGACAGAGAGGCGTACGCCGACCGGCTCGTGACCTTCCTTCAGGAAAACACAATCGTCGGCGATACAACGAAGCTCAAATACGCTCTGGCGCTGGTCTCCTGCGGGCGGGCAGACGCCGCGTTCGTAACGGACACGGCCAACTCCTCCATCGGAGCCCAGGGCCTGATGAGCTATATCTACGGGCTGCACCTGCTCACGCTGGGCATAAGCAGCGACAGCTTCACGCCGACGGACATCGTGGACGTCATCCTGTCCCAGCAGAAGAAAGACGGCGGCTGGGCCGTGATGGGGGACAGATACGATACCGACGTCACGGCTATGACCGTACAGGCGCTGGCACCGTATTACTATTCCTACGAAAACGTGCGCGCTTGCGTGGACAGGGCGCTGGAACTGCTCAGCAGGGCGCAATTGGACAACGGCGGCTTTAAGGGATTCGGCGGCATCGAGAGCCTGGAAAGCACCGCGCAGGTGGTGATCGCTCTGTGCGCTCTGGGAACGGACCCGGAGACCAGGCCGGACTTTGTGAAAAATGGTGCAAGCTGCGTGGACGCCATGCTCATGTACCGGCTTGCGGACGGCAGCTTCTGCCACGTTCAGGATTCGCCTTCGAACCTCACCGCCACGGTGCAGGCCTTCGAGGCTTTCGTTTCCCTCTGGCGCACCCGCAGCCACCTTGGGCCGTTCTACGTGTTCGACGGCCACGCGGCGGAAGTGAGAAAAGCTTCCGGCGTGTCTGAAGCAGATGCGGTATCCGTCCGGAAGGGCATGGATTACAAGACCGTCTCCACGCTGGCGCTGATTTTGCTGGCGCTTCCTGCCTGCGCCCTGATGTGCCTTAAAAAGAAGCACCGCTTCAAAAACTGCCTGTTCGTTGTGCTGGTGGCGTCCGCGCTCGCGTGCGTGATATGGTTTACCGATATCCGCTCTACCGAGGCATACTACAGCCAAGAAGCGGAGCGTACGGGCGAAGAAGCGGGAACGGTCACGCTCACCATACGCTGCGATACAGTGCTGGGCCTTTCGGACGCTGAATACATCCCGGCAGACGGGGTGATCCTGCCGGTCACGGAGTTTGCCATCCTGCGGGGCGACACGGTGTACGACGTGCTCACCCAGGCGGCCAGGACCTACCGCATCCAGCTGGACAGCAAAAGCGGCGCGCTGGGCGGATACGGCCTGAAATACATCGCGGGCATCAACCACCTGTACGAATACGATTTCGGCGAGCTTTCCGGCTGGGTGTACCATGTAAACGGCATATCGGCGTCGGTGGGCTGCGGAGACTATGTGCTCAGGGACGGAGACGAGATCGCCTGGCTGTACACCCGGGACCTGGGGGAGGACGTAAAGGACCGCTGAAGATATGAACAGGAAACGCTTTTTTCTTTCCACCATCGCGGACGTGTGCGAGGACGAAACCAGCTTTGCCATCCGCTACGAGCCCCGCACGGCTGATCTGGCGGCCCAATGCGGCTTCGGTCTGGAACTGGCGGAATACTGCCTGTCCGACAACATGGACGACGATTCCGCCGTGCGGGCGCATTTTGAACGGAACGTGCGCCGGGCAAAGCGCCGGGTGATGCACGCCCCGTTCAACGAGCTTTTGCCCCACGCCATAGACAAAAAGGTGGCCCGGGTCGCCGAAGAGCGCCTAAGCCGCGCCTGGGAGATATGCCAAAAGGCGGGCTGCGAAAAAATGGTCGTGCACGTAAACCACATAAACGTGCTGTACTTTCCCACCTGGACAGCCTCAAGGCAGATCGAATTCTGGAAGCGCTTTCTCGCCGCGCATGCGGGCGATACCGTGATATGCCTGGAGAACGTGATGGAGGAAAATCCCGGGGTAATCCTGGACATCATCGAAGGCGTTGACGACGAGCGTTTGCGCATGTGCCTGGACGTGGGCCACGCAAACCTCACAGGACTGCCAGTCATGGAGTGGCTCAGGACTTGTGCAAAGTATATCAGCCATTTTCACCTGCACAACAATAACGGCCCAGCAAAAGGCTGCGCGGGTGCGGGCGACACGCATAAGGCGCTGGGGGATGGAACGATCCCCATGCGGGAATTGCTTCTGGAGGCGGACAGGCTCGTTCCCAAGGCCACCTTCACCGTCGAGACAAACAGCCTCCGACCGTCCATAGAATGGCTGTCGGACCAGGGGTTTTTATCATGAGCGCACTGGACAGATACGACCCTGTCGCCGTCACGGTATATTTTATGGCCGCGGCGGGCGTTGCCATGTTCTCCATGCATCCGGTGATTTTGGCGCTGTCGCTTTTGGGCGCGCTGAGCCTGTACTTTACGAGGAACGGATCAAACGGCATGCGCTCCCACGCGCTGTACCTGCTTTTGTTTCTGGTGATGGCCCTCATCAATCCGCTCACACACCACAACGGCGTCACGGTGCTGTTCGTTCTGAACGACAACCCGGTCACGCTGGAGGCCTGCCTGTACGGCCTTGCCGCTTCCGGAATGATCGTATCGGTATTGTACTGGTTCAGAAGCTATTCCCAGATCATGACGTCGGACAAGCTTTTATACCTGTTTGGCCGCTTCTCGCCCAGGCTCGCTCTCACGGTATCCATGGCGCTGCGCTACATTCCGCTGTTTAAACAGCAGGCGAAAAAAGTGAACGACGCCCAGAAGGCATTGGGGCTGTATAAGGACGACAATCCCATCGACGCCATGCGGGGCGGCATGCGCGTATTCTCCGTGATGGTCACCTGGGCGCTGGAAAACGGCGTGATCACCGCGGATTCCATGGCGGCCCGGGGCTACGGCGTGACCCGCCGCAGCTTTTTTGCCCGCCGCCGCTTCGGGGCGAAGGACGCCTGCCTGACCGCGTGCGCGCTGGTTCTGGCGCTTATCTCCGTATGGCCGGCAGCTTTCGGCGGCGTGAGATTCGTGTTTTATCCGGCACTCAGTGCTGTGCCCTGTGACGGCATGAGCATTGCATCCTACCTGTGCTACGGCGTTTTGACGCTTTTGCCCTCTTTGATCGAATGGGGAGACGAACTGAAATGGCGCTTCTTGAAGTCCGGGATCTGAGCTTTGCCTATCCAAACGCCCCGCAAAAGGCGCTGGATAAGGTGTCGTTCGCCCTTGCGCGGGGCGAATTCGTCACGCTGTGCGGCGCCACGGGCAGCGGCAAAAGCACCCTGATGCGGCTTTTGAAAAAAGAGCTCCAGCCCCTGGGAAGCCTGGAGGGTGAGATCCTGTACGATGGGAAAAAGCTCGAGGACCTGGACGGGGCGCTTTCCGCCTCGCGCATCGGCTACGTGTGCCAGCGCCCGGACGAGCAGATCGTGTGCGACAAGGTGTGGCACGAGCTGGCCTTCGGCCTGGAAAACCTGGGCCTTGAAAACGGGCTGATCCGCCGCCGCGTATCGGAGATCGCCTGTTATTTCGGTATGGAACCCTGGTTCGAGGAAAAGGTGAGCGCCCTGTCCGGCGGGCAGAAGCAGATGCTCAACCTGGCCTCCGTCATGGTGATGCAGCCGGAAGTGCTGCTCCTTGACGAGCCCACCGCGCAGCTCGACCCCATACAGGCGTCCGAATTCATCAATACCGTGCGGCGGCTGAACCGGGAGTTCGGCCTTACGGTGCTTCTGATCGAGCACCGGCTGGAGGAAGCTCTGGAGCGCTCCGACAGGCTGATGGCGCTGAAAAACGGCCGGCTGATCGCCTGTGCCCCTGTGCGGGAGGCGCTTAAAGAGATCGGCAGGCAGGAAGACATGGTCCCGTACCTGCCCGCCGCCACCCGGCTGTGCCTGAAGCTGGGCCTGAAGGACGCCTGCCCCGTGAGCGCAAAGGAGGGCCGCGCGCTCATCGAAAAGCGGTATAAGCGGGACGTTACCGCGCTGCCCGGGGAGGACAGAGCGCCTTCAGGCAAGCCTGCGCTGGAATTTGAAAACGTGTATTTCCGCTACTCCAGGGACGGAAAGGACGCGCTTAAAGATCTTTCCTTCCGCGCGTATGAAAACGAGGTGTTCTGCCTGCTGGGCGGAAACGGCTCCGGCAAGACGACTCTGCTCAGCTGCGCTGCGGGGCTGCGCAGGCCCTACGCGGGCACGGTGCGCGTGTTCGGGAAAAAGATCAGGCAGTACAAAAACCAGTCGCTGTACGACGGCTGCGTGGCCCTTCTGCCCCAGGACGTGCAGACGGTGTTCCTGCGCGCCACGGTGCGCGAGGAACTGGAAGGCGCTTGCCTTCAGGACCTGCCCTTCGATCTGACCGGCCTGATGGACCGGCATCCCTACGATCTTTCCGGCGGGCAGCAGCAGCTGGTGGCCCTCGCCAGAGCGCTGATGGCGAAGCCCCGCCTGCTTCTGATGGACGAGCCCACGAAGGGCCTAGACCCGGACACAAAGCTCCGCTTTGAAGACGTGGTCAGAAGCCTTAAAGCCCGCGGCATCGCTGTTCTGTGCGTGACCCACGACGTGGAATTCGCCGCCAGGGTCTCCGACAGATGCGCCATGATGTTCATGGGCGAGGTGACGAGCTGCGATCTGCCCAGGCGATTTTTTGCCGGCAACAGCTTTTATACCACTTCTTTCAGCCGCATGACCTGCGGCCTGTACGACCTCGTGGCCACGCTGGAAGACGCGGAAGAGATCCTGAGGATAAACGGGGAAAGGGATAAAGCATGTTCGTGATCAAAAGTGCTCCCCTCCGCCGGGCGGTGCGCGCTTTTGTTCCCTTCGCGCTGATCCCTGCGCTGGTGGCGCTGGGCGCCCTGGTGCTCAGGCAGAAGAACTACGCGCTCATTTCGCTTCTGATCGCGCTGCTTTCCTTCGTGCTGTTCGCGGCGGGCTTCGAAAAGAAAAAGACGGGCTCCCGGCGGCTCGTTCTGGTGGCCGTCATGGTGGCGCTGTCGGTGGCGGGACGCTTTATTCCCGTGTTCAAGCCTGTAACCGCCCTGACTATCCTGACGGGCGTGTACCTGGGCGGGGAGGCGGGTTTCCTCACGGGGTCGCTCACCGCCGTGCTGTCCAATTTCTATTTCGGCCAGGGCCCCTGGACGTCGTTTCAGATGATGGCGCTGGGGCTGATCGGCCTGTTCGCGGGTTTTCTTTCGGGTCCGCTGAAACGTTCAAGAATCATTCTGGTGCTGTACGGCGCCCTGGCGGGCGTGGCGTATTCCTTTATCATGGATATATGGACGGTCGTCTGGTACGGCAACGGCTTCGATACCGCGCTGTACCTCACTTCGCTGGTGAGCGCCGTGCCCTACACCGTTTCCTATGTGATCTCCAATACGGTATTCCTGTTCATTTTTGCAAAGCCTTTCGGCGAAAAGTTTACCCGTGTCAAGCTCAAGTACGGAGTTTAAGAATCGGTTAATTCTTGTTTCCTGTGAAAAATATCCGCCCGCTCAGGTGTTTCTCAGGCGAAGGAGGTGCGTGAGATGTCATTGGACAACGCTAGATACGACGCGGCCGCTTTGGCGCTCAGGCGCTGGAGCGCCGACCTGGTGCGCTTTGCCTACTCGTATCTGCTCAATCACGCCGACGCGCAGGACGCCGTGCAGGACGCCTTCGTGTCCTACATGAAGCATGCCCCGGTATTCAGCGACCCCGAGGCCGAAAAGGCCTGGCTGATCCGGGTGACTGCCAACAAGTGCAAAAACATGCTGCGCAGCGGCTGGTTCAAAAGCAGGGAACCGCTTTCCGAGGAGCTGCCCGCCGACGAGGAGAGCCGCGAGGTGATCCGGGCGATGGGCAAGCTGCCCGGCAAATATCGCTGGCCGGTACACCTGCATTATTACGAGGGGTATTCCATCGCTGAGATCGCGCAGATGCTCGGCGCCCGCGAAGCCACGGTAGGCACTTGGCTCAGCCGCGGGCGGGAGCTTTTGCGCCGGGAACTGGGAGGTACGGAAGAATGAAAGACAACAGATACAGCCGGGCCATATCAAAGATCGAGCCCAAGGAGAATTTTGAAGCTGCCACGCTGGCCAAAATGGAAGCGGCCCGCGGAGAACCCAAACCCAGGATCAGGCGCTTCGTCCTGTCCGGCGCGGCCCTCGTGGCCTGCGCTCTGGCGCTGGCTATCGCCCTGCCGCGTTTTCTGCCCGTCAGGAACGCAGCTCCGGACATGCCGATGCCTGAACCGGACAGGACCGCTCAGACCGCAGTTGTGCAGGCGACGCCCGGCGTTAAGACGGCGGCGGACGATGAAGCCCCCACGGGAGAAATGGAATGGTTCGTGGTGACCGAAGAAGCCGACGGCATGTACGCCATGGAAGCGATGCCCGCCATGGGCATGTACTCAAACAAGGGCTTTTCCTTCAGCTTCAACACCGAGGAATACAGCCAGATCGTGGAAAGCGGCTTTAAGAGCGTGCTCACTTCGCCCCTGTCCACCTTCGCGGCGGATGTGGACACCGCCGGCTACACCACGGTGCGCAGAAAGCTGCTGAACGGCGAAATGCCCGCCCGCCAGAGCGTGCGCATCGAGGAGATGCTCAATTACTTCTCCTACCGCGGCCTGGCGCCCAAAGACGATAAGCCCGTTGCGATCTCCACGGCGCTGGACGTATGCCCCTGGAACGAGAACGCCGCTCTGCTGATGGTGGGCGTGGGCGCGCAAAAGATCGCCACGGACGACCTGCCCCGCTCCAACATCGTGTTCCTGGTGGACACCAGCGGCTCCATGGACGGCCCGGACCGCCTGGACCTCATCAAGCGCGCCTTCGCGCTGTTTACCGAAAACCTCCGCGAGGGTGACGTGATCTCCATTGTCACCTACGCGGGCACCGACCGCGTGGAGCTGGAAGGCGTGGACGGGGCCAGGCGCTCCGAGATCATGGACAAGGTGAACGCCATGACCGCCTGGGGCTCCACCAACGGCAGCGCGGGCATCGTGACGGCCTACGCCATTGCGGAGAAATACTTTATCCAGGGCGGCAACAACCGCGTGATCCTGATGACCGACGGCGACCTGAACGTGGGCGTCACCAGCCAGGCGGCGCTGACGGAGCTGATCGAAGAAAAAAAGCAGTCCGGCGTGTTCCTGTCCGTGATGGGCTTTGGCGGCTGGAACTACAAAGACAACAAGCTGGAGGCCCTGGCCGACCATGGAAACGGCGTGTATTCCTACATCGATTCCCTGGAGGAAGCCCGCCGGGCGCTGGTCACCGAGATGGGCGCCAACTTCTTCACGGTGGCCAAGGACGTGAAGCTCCAGGTGGAGTTCAATCCCGCCTACGTTTCTGCCTACCGCCTGATCGGCTACGAGAACAGGGCTCTTGCGAAGGAAGACTTTGCCGACGACACCAAGGACGGCGGCGAGATGGGCTCCGGCCACACGGTGGTGGCGCTGTACGAGCTGATCCCCGCTGACGGAACAGTGCTGGCGGGCGTGAAGGGCAGCCAGGGCGCTCAGGCGTCCGAACTTAAATACCAGACCGCCCAGATCACCGGTATTGAAGAGGTGGCGCAGGTGAAGGTCAGGTGCAAGCTTCCTGACGGCGAAAAGAGCGAAGAGTACGTTGCCGTCGTAACGCCTGACGCGGAGGCGTCTGAGGATATGCAGCGCAACCTCCGCCTGGCTGAGGCGGTGACCGAATTCGGCATGCTGCTCAGAAACAGCCAGTACAAGGGCGCGTCCAGCTACGATATGGCCGTGGAGATCCTTAAAAAGCTGGACGGCGCCAACGACGACGAGACCGAACTCATGTACCTGATCTCCCGGGCCAAGGGCCTGGAGACCTGGGACGGCGGCATGTACGTGGGCAGCTTCTCCTATGACGAAGTGCTCTCCTACGCCTGGAGCGTCTACGGCGATCCCTGCGTGCGGTTTGATGACTTCCTGAATCCCGGCACCGAAAGGATCGACAGCGCGGAAAAAGCCGTTACGGCTGCCCGCACCGAGGTGGCGGGGGAGCGCGAAGCATCCGTGAGCCGCGACGCTTCTTCCGGCATGTGGGAAGTGACGTTCGGCCCCGCGGAAGAAGGCGCTGACGGCGGCACGGTGAGCGTATATCTGAACGATTCGGGCAAGACCGAACTGATCATATTGGGAGAATAAAACACAGCCCGTAAGCACGGAGCCCGCTTCACTGAAGCGGGCTCCGTGTTCACGCAGGGACAGGAACTAAGGTTTCCAATATTCGCTCACGCATTCCCGGGCGATCTGCACGTATCTGCGGCCGCGCTCGAAGTCGCCGTAAACGGTGCCCACCTCCCGCTGGGCGATCTCCAGCAGGCAGCCGCTGGAAGCCTCGCACACGCCTTTGAAGTACTTCCGGAGGGCTTCTTCGTCCAGGGGACCGGGCTGCGTGACGTATTCGGCGCGGGGTTTGGAATAATACACCACATTGCTGCCCCTTAGGTATTCGCCCACCAGGTTTTCGTTGTTGAACGGGGAAACGGAGAGCTTGCGCAGGTTCTTCCATTTGGAAAGGTAGTCCGGCCAGATCGCGTCCACGCGTTCGCAGCAGCCGTAGGACAAAAGGCCGTAGCGCCTCACCAGCCGGTCCTGGTAGGGATACACGAATTCGCCGTAGGTCTCCGGGGATACCGCCGTGGTCTCCTGCGATTCCAGAAAGCCCCACACGTCCCGGGTCGTTTCGGCCCTGTCAAAGGGCAGCTCGCTGTTGAAGGCGAAGCTCTCCTGCGCCACGGGGCTGATACCGCAGGTGGGCAGGAGCAGCTTTCGCCGTTCGAGCTCGTCGTAATAGCTTTCGTATACACATGTGGCCATGTCCATCACTTCGTGCAGGGCGTCGGGACAGTCGTACATGGAAACGTAGTAATTCTCCATGCCCATCAGCTGCACCAGGGGATTGGTGATCGCTCCGGTGAGGCTGGGTTGCACGAGGCGCGCGGGCAGGACGTCGCCGAAAAGTTCCGTCACGAAGGCGATATCCTCCTGCGTCTTTTCTTCGTCGATGTAAAAACCGCCCCCGCGCAGCTCGTCCAGCTGTTCTTCCAGGTCTTCGATCACGGGCTCGATGTGAAACCCCTTGCCGTTCAGGGAGCGCTTGAGGTTGGGCTTCAGGCCGAAGGGATGCGCGCCCGCGTTCAGCGTGAGCTCATAGGTGGGGGAGATGGGGGTGTCGTCCCCAAACAGTTCCCGCCCCACCAGGGAGGAGAGCAGGCGGGCTTCCACGCCCCGGGCCTTTTCGCCCTCGCATTTAAGGCGGGAATACACCACCTCGTCCATAAAGTTTGAAAACAAAAGCCGCACGGTGGGGCTTTCGCGCCTGCCCTGCGCCAGCGCCTCCCATTGGGCGAGGATGCGCGCGTTTTCGGGAGAAGATGCGTATTCGGCTTTCCGCTGCGCAAGAGCGCGCAGGCGTTCCAGATCTTTGGGGGATACGGCGTGTGTCATGGTGAGGTCTCCTCGGTTCGCGGTTTGCTTTATCCATCTTACCACGGGACGGCGTTTTTTTCAATCGTCCGGAAAAGTTTATCCGGAAAAGACTTTATTTCCGGGCACGCGTGGGGTATAATCGCTTCAGCGCACTTACGGGAGGCGATTGCTGTATGGAAGCACTGGGATACTATAACGGTGCATACGGTCCGCTGGACGAAATGACGGTGCCCATGACGGACAGGGCGGTTTATTACGGAGACGGGGTGTACGAAGCCACGCCCACGCGCAACAAGGTGATCTACGCGCTGGACGCGCACGTGAACCGCATGCTCAGGAGCGCGTCGCTTCTGCGCATCGACATGCCCATGGACACGGAGGCGCTCAAGGCCGAGCTCAAACGCATGGTGGCCCTCGTGGACGGCGGCGACAATGTACTGTACTGGCAGCTTTCCAGGGGAACGGCCAGGCGGGCACATCCATTTCCGGAGGGAACGAAGGCGAATCTCATGATGATGATCACGCCCTACCGTTTTCCGGACCTTACGCAGTATGTAAAGTGCATCACGCTGGAAGACACGCGTTTTCTGCACTGCAACATCAAGACCCTCAACCTGATCCCCTCCATCATGGCCATGCAGACCGCCAAGGAGCAGGGCTGCTACGAAGCCATCCTGCACCGGGGCGGGCGCGTGACCGAGTGCTCCAAGAGCAACGTGCATATCCTGAAGGACGGCCGCCTGATCACCGCGCCGGCGGATAACCTGATCCTGTCCGGCATCGCCAGGGCCCATCTGCTGGAGGCCTGCGCGGCGCTGGGCATTCCCGCGGAGGAGCGTCCCTACACCGTGAAGGAACTGATGCGGGCGGACGAGATCCTGATCACCTCCTCCACCTCCTTCCTGCGCCGGGCCGTCAGTGTGGACGGACAGGACGCAGGCGCGAAGGACCCCGAAAACTTCGAGGCCCTCAAGAGCTATGTGTGGACGCGCTTTTTGCGCGAGACCAGCGTATGACCCAGTTCCATCATATCCCGGTATTGCTTAACGAGTGCCTGGAGGGCCTGAACATCCGTCCGGACGGCGTGTATCTCGACGGCACGCTGGGCGGCGGGGGACACAGCGCCCGCATCCTGGAAAGGCTCACCACCGGCCATCTGTACGGCATCGACCGGGACCGGGACGCCATTGAGGCCGCCTCGGAGCGCATCCGCGGCCTGGGCCTTTCGGACCGCTTTACCGCCGTCCGGGGCAACTTTCACGACGCGAGAGCGCTTTTGGCGGATCTTGGGGTTACGCGCCTGAACGGCGCGCTGCTGGACCTGGGCGTGAGCTCCCACCAGCTGGACGAAGGGGAGAGGGGCTTTTCCTACCAGGGGGATTTCCCGCTGGATATGCGCATGGACAAAAGCCAGGCGCTCACCGCCCGGGACATCGTGAACAGCTATTCCCAAAACGAGCTGTGCCGCATCCTCACCCTGTACGGGGAGGAAAAGTGGGCCATGCAGATCGCGCGGGTGATCTGCGACCGCCGGAAGCTCATGCCCGTGGAGACCACCGCGCAGCTGGTGGACATCATCGACGCGGCCATTCCCAAGCGGGTGCGCGCCCGCGACGGCTCCCATCCCGCCCGGCGCACGTTCCAGGCCCTGCGCATCGCTGTGAACGACGAACTGGAGCCGCTGGAAAGGGCCCTGAGGGACCTGGCGGACATGCTTGTTCCCGGCGGGCGGCTGTGCGTGATCGCCTTCCACTCCCTGGAAGACAGGATCGTGAAAAACACCTTCAAAAACCTGGCCGATCCCTGCACCTGCCCGAAGGATTTTCCGGTATGCGTGTGCGGAAAGCGCCCTAAGGTCAAACTGGTGGGCAAGCCCGTGACGGCTTCGGAAGAAGAACTGGAATCGAACCCGCGCGCCCGGAGCGCGGTTTTGCGCGTGGCGGAGGGGATACAATGGTAAGATCGCTTTCACTGCCCTCAGGCGAGCTCACCCTGCCCGCCTTTTTCCCGGACGCTACCTATGCCGCCGTACGCGCCGCGGACGTGGACGACGTAACGGACGCCGGCCTGAAGGGCCTGGAGATGAACACCTGGCATCTGTACAACAAGCCGGGCGCGAAACTCATCAAAAGCCTGGGTGGGCTCAAGCGTTTTTCCGGCTGGAACGGCGCGGTACTCACGGATTCGGGCGGCTTCCAGCTCTATTCCATGATACGCGAAAACGCCGATTACGGCGAGATCCGCGAAAAGGAAATCCTTTTTCGCCCTGACCGCGGCGCGGAGAAACTGCACTATACGCCCGAAAAGTGCATCCAGGCCCAGTTCATGTATCAAAGCGACATCATGATGGCGCTTGACCTGTGCACGCATCCCTTTGACTCCTACGAGGAGCAGAAAAGGAGCGTGGAGCTTACGGTCAAGTGGGGCAAAAGGTGCCGGGAGGAATACGACAGGCTGGTAAAGAACCTCAAAGGCCCAAGACCGCTCCTGTTCGGCATCGTGCAGGGCGGGCAGGACCGGGAGCTGCGCATGGAGTGCGGCCGGCGCCTGGAGGAGATCGGCTTCGACGGTTACGGCTTTGGCGGCTGGCCCACGGACGAAAACGGAAAAATGCTCACGGACGTGCTCCGGATGGCGGCGGACGCCATGCCGGACGATAAAGTGAAATACGCCATGGGCGTGGGCCGTCCCGAGGAGATCAGCCTACTGGTGAAAATGGGCTACAGCCTGTTCGACTGCGTGATCCCCACGCGGGAGGCCAGGCACCAGCGCCTGTACGTGTTCGAGGACGAAACGCCCCGGGGCGTGATGCGCGAGGACGGAAAGTTCTACCGCTTCATGTACATCATGGACGAGGAATACACCCGGGACGGTCGCCCCATAGACGAAAACTGCACCTGCGCCGCCTGCCGCAGATACTCGCGGGCGTACATCCAGCACCTGTTCAAGGTGGGGGACCCCGCGGCGCAGCGCCTGGCCACGGCCCACAACCTGCGCTTTTACGGGCGCCTGATGGAACTGATCGGAGAAGCGTTGTGAATAAAGAACAGGCGCTTGGCCGCCTCCTTGCCGCCAAAAACTTTCGGGACATCTGCCCCGACACCGTAAAAAAGGAATTTGAGATCCAGCTGGCCCGCCGCGGCGACCCTTCCGCCGCGGAGAAAGCCGCCAGGGAAAGGCTGCACGCCGTGACCGGCGCGTTCATGACGCCGGGAGAGGCCAGGGCCGCGAGGGCTTGCCTGGACGAATACCTGTCGGGGGACGAAAGCGCCCTCACGCGCGCGCTGCGCCTGCACGCCTCCACCCGGGAACGCCTGGAGTGGATGGACGCTCTTTTCAGCCGCGTGCTCTCGTTTACGGGCGGGCCGTCCCGGGTGTTCGACGCGGCCTGCGGCCTCAACCCCCTGTACCTGGGACATCTGGGGCTGAAGGGCGTTCTGGGTTGGGACATCCACGGCGGCGCGGTGAAACTGATCAACGACTGGGCCAGGGCCTGCGGCTGGGACGTGAGGGCCGAGTGCCGGGACGTGATCCTTTCCGCCCCGGATGAAACCTTCGGCCTGGCACTGGCCATGAAACTTTTGCCGGTGCTGGAGACCGGATGCAAAGGTTCGGCGCTTACGTTTCTCAAGAGCCTGAAGGCGCGCTTTATCCTGGTCACCTTTCCCACCCGCACGCTGGGCGGGCGGAACGTGGGCATGGAGCGGACGTATTCCGACTGGTTTGCTTCGGAGATCGCGGGTCATTTTGAGATCGCGGAAGTCTTTACGGCGGGCAGCGAGCTCTGCTACATATTGAAGGAGGCCTGAGGATGGCGAGACTCTACGTGGTGGCCACGCCCATCGGAAACCTGAGCGACATGTCCCCGCGCATGCGCGAGGCTTTGGAGACCTGCGACCTGATCGCCGCGGAGGACACGCGCGTCACCATGAAGCTTCTGCAGGTGCTTTCCATCCACAAGCCCATGATCTCCTGCCACCGCCACAACGAGGACGAGCGTAAGAGCGGCATCGTGGAGCGCATGCTGGAGGAGGACCTCACCGTGGCCCTCACTTGCGACGCGGGTACCCCCGGCATCTCCGACCCCGGCGAGGCGCTGGTAAGCGAGTGCTGGGAGGCGGGCATACCCGTTACGCCCGTCAGCGGCCCCAGCGCCGCGGCTACCGCCCTGTCCGTGAGCGGATTTAATACGCGGGAATTTGCGTTTTACGGCTTTTTGCCCCGGGAGGGCAAGGCGCTCAGGGAAAAGCTGTCCTCCATCGCCCAAAGCGGCATACCGGTGTCGGTGCTGTACGAATCCCCGCACCGCGTGACGGAGCTGCTTTTGACCATCGCAAAACAGCTGCCCGGCGCGAGGGCGTGCGTGTGCTGCGACCTCACCAAGAAGTTCGAGCGCATCGACCGGGGAAACGCGGATGAGATCGCGCGGCGCCTTCAGGATATGCCAAACGCCGAAAAAGGAGAATACTGCGTGGTGCTGGACACGTCTCTGGTTGAGACCGACGAAAAGCCCGCGCCGGAAGCGGACGGCATCAGCACCGAAATGAAGCTTCTCCAAAGGATGCTGGAGGGCTCGACGCTCGACGAGGCGGCTTACGGCCTCAGAGACCAGGGCATCAAGCGCAACGAACTGTACCGCGCGCGGCTGAAGGTATCGCAGTTTCTGGAATCGCCGCCGGAGGCAGGCGCCTGACAGGGCGGAAGAATCCGCCAGGTGGATTGGAAGGCAGCTTTGCTGCTTGAAAACGCCTTCCCCTGGAGGGGAAGGTGGGTGAGCGGAGCGAGGCCGGATGAGGTGGAAACGCAGGCCCCAAATCGTTCCATTGCAGCGTGAGGGAAACTTGCCTTGGCAAGAAATGAAATCTATTACATTTAAGCGAGGAGCCGCACAGCGGCCTTGTTGTTAAGAATCGGATTTGACCTCAAAAAAAGCTTGACAAAGCCCGCTGTGGGTTATATAATACCATTCGTCGCTTGAAAAGCGCTTTGTCGCGGGGTAGAGCAGTCCGGTAGCTCGTCGGGCTCATAACCCGGAGGTCGAGGGTTCAAATCCCTCCCCCGCAACGCATGCCGGCGTATCTCAGTTGGCTAGAGAATCCGGTTCATACCCGGAGTGTCATTGGTTCGAATCCGATCGCCGGTACCACCCCAACAACCCTGATCCTGATACGAGATTGGGGTTGTTGTTTTTTTGCCCTGAAAGCCCCCATATACGGGACTTCCGGAAATCTTCCCGTAGTCCCATTGCGTCGACTGTCTCCCTGAAAGCTGCGCTTTTGCCCGTTTTGCCTGCTATAAGCCTGCGGGAAGCTGCTTCCCTGTAGGATTATGAGGCTTTTCCGCAGGTTCATAGCCGTATCCCACTATACTTGAATACGCAGCCTAACGTCCCATAGTGATGATTTCTTCCGCTGAGAAAAGCTTCATAATAGATTCTGAATTCCTTTTTGCTTTCTCCCTGATCCGGGCTTTTCTTATATCACGCTCATTTTGTGAAGTTGTTTGCCTTTTTAGATTATCAACCTCCTCCTGAAGTTCGCCTATCCGCGTTTTTCTTTCCGGTATTCTGTCTAATTCGTCCTGATACCATCTTTGTCGCTTGTCCGAAGATAACAGCTCTTGAATTACGGGACTCAGTTCATTCAGCTGCGCTTTCTTTTCCTGTATCCGTTGTTCGCTGTCCAGGACGTCACTATAAAGAAAATCTATCCATTCCTGCATCTTTGAGAAAACTTCATCAAGCTCATCCTCTCTGTCCATAAACAAAAGCATATCGATCCATTGCGTTCCTTTCGACAGGTTAACCAAGATGTCTTTATTAAGGCTTCTTTCCAATGCATAGATGTCATGAACTGAATGGATTTTTTCAAATTCACAGCAAACCTGTTCTTTATACACCTGAAGGGCTGTCTCATAATCATCTGGCTGCCGCCACAATCGAAAGTGCTCCCCTGGGTTCCAAAGACCAAACAGGGAGTAGTCTTGACAATTGAGCATTGTCTTAAACTCATTGATACTGAGATCCCACAATCCGCCCATAGTATAATTAACATCAAATGTGTGTCCCTGACCTTTATTAAGAAGCCAAAGGGCGATATACCATGATTTTTGAAAGTCAATGCGCCAGAAAACCCGAAATCGTTCGACAAACCCGCTCCCGGTCATTGCTGCATCAAAAACTCTGTGAAAGTATAACAGGTTTTCTTTTTTCATAAGCTATACTCCTCATGGTTCAAGTCAATAACAGTTTATCGGTTTTCATGCATACAAACTATTAATTTGCCAATAATATTACCATACTGGCGACGTGTTTGCCAAGCCCTGAGCGCGCTTCATGCTTTCTTCATACGCATATTACTCCCGGTCAATGGTTTTTCTTTGGCGCCGGCTGTATAATTACCGCACCGCTGTGATACCGGCGGCACAACAGAAATACACATGAAGGAGATAATGAACATGAAAAAGTATTCCCGGTTCGCGATCCTGACCGTACTGGTGCTGGCACTTGGCTGCATCGGCACTGCGAACGCCATCGTCATCCCGCCGCAGGGCGCAGGCCAGATCGGCATTTCCGCCGTGGTGATGCTGAACGATCTGCCCGTGTACGCAGCGCCCGACGCTTCTTCCAAACTCCTTACGACCCTGGAGACCGGCAGGCACGTCATCGTGCTGGAGCAGGCTGACGGATGGGCGAAATTCACGCTGTCCGATTCTGTGGACGAGACCTTTGAAGGCTGGGCGGACGCGGATTCCCTCCTCATCGACAACGCCTGGTACTTCACTGGCGAAGAGACCCTGGTGTACGCCTGGAACGATACCGAGGCGCCCGTGTTCGAGATCTTTGAAGAAGGCACCCTCCTGCCCATCCTGAAGGATGACGGCGAGTGGCTGGTGGTGAGCCTGAACGGCGCTTCTGCATGGATCCTCAAGACTGAAGCGGACATGCAGCCCTTCGGAATGGATGAATAAACGAGCGGTTCATTTCCGATCCTGCTGTAAAGGCAGCTCCTGCAAAGAGCTGCCTTATTTTTGTGAAAAAACCGGACAAATCCTGTGCCAGATGCGTCTAATGCGTGAAAGGAGGCGAAAAGCGATGGCGGAAGACGAGCGCGGTGCATGGCTGGAAGCGGCGATGGAACGCTATGAAGAGAGCTTGCTGCGCATGTGCTACGCGTATCTTGCCGACCGAGCGCTGGCGGAAGACGCGGTGCAGGAGACCTTTCTGAAGGCCTGGAAAGGGTATGAGCGATTCCGCGGCGAGGCGGACGAAAAGACGTGGCTGATGCGCATCGCGATCAATACCTGCAAAAGCATACGCCGCGGCACATGGTTCAGGCATATCGACAGAAGCGCAATGCCGAGTCAGCTGCCAGAGCAGGAAGCTTCCTTTGACGAACGGGACGATACGGTCACCTGCGCGGTGATGAAGTTAAGGCCCAGGCTCCGGGAGGCGGTGCTTCTCCACTGGTACCAGGAGATGTCTGCCGAGGAGACTGCGAAAGTGCTTGGCGTGTCCCGTTCAACGGTATATGAGCGGCTCAATAAGGCGCAGACTATTTTGAAACGCGAACTGGAGGCATGGTATCATGAAAACTGAAAACCTGGGCATCCGTGCGGCGATGGACAGGCGCCTTTCCTTTCTGCAGGCGGAATCAGGACGCCGTGAAAGCATCCGCAGACTGACCGCGGAAGGAGCGCGCTCACACTACAGCCATGACGGAATCGGAGGAAGGAAAATGAAAAAGAAAATGCGCTTCGGCTTTGCAGCTGCTTTGGTTCTGGCAATCCTGAGCTTCTCGGCGCTGGCTGCTGGGATCACAGGCATCTTTTCCGGCATAAACTGGCTGGGAGAGATGCTGCCGCAGGAAACGCCGGACATGCCGGACGTGACGCCCGCGCCGTTCACAGAGGCGGACGCCCGGACGCGCTTTGATCAGGAACAGGAGATACTGAACAGTCGCCCGGACCGGGAACTCGTGGTCATACGTGAGGAGAAAGCCGGCAGCTGGGCGCCCAGAAAGCAGGAAGCCGGCAGCCTGGAAGAAGTGCGCAACCTGACGCTTGCGTCAAGTCTGCCGTTTCCCGGTGAGCTCCCGGAGGGATATCGCTTTGCGGACGGGCGGGTATATCTCAGCTGCAGGCCAGAAGGCGAATTCGTTCTGACGGATTGTGAGACGCACCCGGCGGGCTTCAGCGTGGAACGTTACAGTGTGGATGCGTCCATGGACTTTGTAAGCGGATACGCGCTGAGGTTCCATGGCCTTGAGGAAGGCGACTTCATCACGGTGGACGTTTGGATGGATATGCCGGAAGATGCATCCGGGTACTTTATCAGCGTGAACCCGGGCCAGCGGGCGGAAGCGGTCAGAGTGGAAGGAATGGACAACGCCGTGGCGGTCAGCACGCCCGAAACGTGCATCCTAGCCATGCGCAGGGCACTCAGCGAACCGGTCCCGTATCTGTACTTTACGGGAAACGGGCAGAACACGGTCGAAATCTACGGAGAAGTGAGAGTCGACGTTTCAGCATCCCGCCTGGACGCTTCGGAATTGGCGGATATTTTTTCGGCAGACTGAGAAAGACCGTCGCGAACCCAAAAAGGACGGAGAGGCGATGCCTCTCCGCTGTGCTGTATGGGATTTGTTTATTCAGCCTTCTCCTTTTCCGCCAGCGCGGCCTGCTCCGCCTTGTAGCGGGTGAGCAGGTTCTGGATGCGGGCGTGGGGATTCATCAGGCCGTCCAGCGTGTGGTTGTGGTTGAGGGTGGCGATGATGAAGGACATGTATTTGCTCATATCGGCTTCGATAAACCAGGGGGCATTGCGCACTTCGTCGGGCAGATAGCACAGGTTCGTGCCGATCACGCCGCCCAGGTATCCCTTGCGGTACGCCTCGTCGAAGGCTTTGATGCCGTTGGTGAAGAAGCAGAAAGTGGCGGTCATGAACACGCGGCCCACCTTGCGGCGCCTCAAGTCCTTGAGCAGGTCCAGCATGCTCTCGCCGGAGGAGATGATGTCATCGGCCACCAGCACGTCCTTGCCGCGCACGGAGTCGCCCATGTAGACGTGGGCGATGATCTGGTTGCGGCCGTCCACCACCTTGGAATCGTCCCTGCGCTTGTAGAACATGCCCAGGTCCAGTCCGAGCACCGTGG
>JAEEGL013160133.1_pt1 | contig 75073 bp, 111 predicted proteins | sample 9134231 | NCBI WGS metagenome assembly JAEEGL01 (sample SAMN16246548, study PRJNA631951) | gut metagenome | biome: gut microbiome; feature: rumen; material: fiber-attached | host: Bos | place: Iran: Karaj | collected 2018-10 | reverse complement strand
TGATACAATACCAGGACATAATTATTTTAATGCTTTAATATTAATTTTCGGCTTCAAGATAAATTCTACTGATGCACAGGGGTCGAGGTTTTCTAAGATTTCATCCTTAGGTTTATATGCCATAGGAGATTCATCAAGAGTCTCTCGGCATACTGAGGTTGAGTAGATTCCTTTCATACTTTTCTCAAAATCCTTCAGAGATATCTTAGACTTAGCCGACGACCTAGACATCAATCTTCCTGCACCATGAGGGGCGCTGAAGTTTGTGTCGGGATTTCCTTTCCCTCGACAGATCGCAACTCCATCTCTCATATTCAAAGGTAGAAGGAAAATCTCATTCTCCTTCGCCGAGACGGCACCCTTTCGTATAATCGGGGCTGGTCCAGAAAAGTCAATGTAATTATGTCGTGTGGTGATTCTCTCTTTCTCTCGACCACCGGTAAGTTTTGTATAGATGTCAAGAATCTTGTCCATAATTATCTTATGATTCCAGGATGCATAAGACATACAAACTACCATATCTGTTAGATAGCCCCGTAGATTTTCATCACTAAGATATCCTAAATGAATATTCTGCTGTTTCCAAAGATTAAGGGCTAGATCTATCTTGTGTTTAATATCTTTTTTCTCAACTCCAGGATAATTTCTTACTTTCTCTGCAATCTCTCTCTGAATATCCTTTGGCACTTTATCACACATAGCCTGAGATTTCCAGTATTTATTTACTTTCACTCCCAAGTTTCGCGAACCAGTGTGTACAGATATTCCTTGAAATTGTGTAAATGTAGGATGTGAGAACCCAAGAGGATTACTACCAAAAGAGTCCCAGGTATTCTCTCCTTCATCATACTCGATATAGTGATTGCCTGACCCCAGAGTTCCAATACTTTTATAGAACGTCGCTAGGTCCATTCCAATCCCACTACACCATCTCTTCAAGTCATCCTCGTCGTTGAAATCAGGAATCCAAGTGAGTCCGTGCGTGTTCTGGTATGCTTTCTGAAGTTCTGATCTAAGATAAGCCAGAAATTCTTTAACATCAAAACACCGAGAGGGTTGAATTTCGTCACCAGTCGGAATTGCTTTTCGTACCCGATGTTCAAATAGCTCGTAGTCTTCCGGGTCTAGTGGTTTATCAAGGAATAGCATTGAAACACTACATCCTATGTCGACCCCTATATAGTCAGGGTTTATATATTCGCCTAGTTCAGAAGTAAAACCAATACAGATTCCACTTCCTGCATGAACATCTGGCATAATCCTAACCTTAAGACCTTTCCACTCTGGAGCTTTAATTGTATCATAAACCTGCTGAAGTGCGGCAGGTTCAATATTATCTGTAAAAATCTTACAGTCTAATCCATTATTATTTATTTCTTTCATATCATATATAAGGAAAACAAAGAGAGCGAGTTAATTTTCGCTCTCTTGTTCTAGCCAAGTCTTTAAGTCGATCTTAGCTTTTTGTTCTAATTCATATTCAGCTGCTTCTTGAAGCTCTGATATATTTTCCGGAACGAACTTAAGAAGAGTCCATTTCCAATCATACTGTGGTCTTCCCCAAGGATTGCTTAAAACAGCGACTCTCTCTCGATCTGCAAGAAAGTCTTTACTGTATCTGTTTTCTTCTATAAGAAGACCGCAGTCATGACCGAGATGAATATCAAATATAGAAATCAATTCTGGTCCATAAATTAGAGAATCAAATTCGCTTCCACCACAATTTTCCCAAGCCCAAGTATCGCCGGGCCTCTCTTCGTGATCTTCTGCAACTTTATCTAGGTCAAAAGCTTCTAAGACCCAGGCTTGATAATTTTCTATATTTAGCTCTTTCATATTATATCGATTATATCAGCAAATAGGTCTTTCCACACTTCCTCATCAATTTCTTCATAGTCTTTCAGAAATTCAGGAAGATCAATCCCGTGGTTAGACATAATAAGGGCTGTTCTGTCGCCGATTTTAAATAAATGTCCTTCAGCAGAAACTCCTAAAATCTGAACATAAACGCCATATTCTGGAACGGTATATCCTTTGGGGTGAAAAAGCATAGTCTCTCCCTGTCCCGGATCTTTTTTCTGATAAAATTTCCCAAGACACTCTTTGGCTTTCTCTATCTCTTCTTGATGTTCAAGTTTACGAGTTTCTTTGTCAATTTCATGAATTCTATCAAAGAGCTTTCTAGACTCTTCCTTAAGGGCTTTTAATTTTTCTTCTCTTTCTTTCATTATCTGAGAACTTTATATGTTGCACTATTTGCTTCTTTAATATATTCATCAACTATGTCCTGTGTTACGTCTAAGTCAGAGACATCAATATGGTCTGGACAGAATACTTTATTTCTGTCATATGAAAACCAAGGACAATTAGTTGGATCTTTCTTTGATTTTTCTAGAGTAGGTTTTATTACAGTCTTAAGTCCGGTATTAAAGTCGTCTATCTGTTCCCGAGTTTTAATATTAGACATAGGAACACCAACACCAAAACTCTGAATATCAATTGCCCAATATGCTATATTATATAATCCTGGTTTTGCATCTTTGGTTTCAATTTTCTGATTCTTATTCCATAGAACTAGTTTTCCCTTTGGTAGGACGAGTTTTTTCTTTTTCTTCGCCCACTCTAGAAATGGAAGAACTGCCTTGGGATACGTAAGATATGGCAGAAAATAATGACTTACCAACCTACTGCCCTCAAATACATTTCCAGTTACTAAAGAGACTATATACCCTCTAGTCGAACTATGGTTAACCGTCTTTTTTAGCGGTAATATAACCTCGCTAGCATCCATATATACGTCTGTCCATCCGATATCGCAGGGCTGGTGATATAGTGAGAAGTCTTCGAAGGGGAGCTCGTAGTATCCATCTCCGAGAGGTTTTAGTTCTGGAGATTTAGCATTGAAAAGACTTCTAAAGAAATTAATACAAGCAGAGGCTCCTTTATTGATTACCCAAAGTTTCTTCCCCGCTAGCTTTTCTGCCTTCTGTCGTTCCGCTTCAACATAGGAATCGGCACTGACCTCTCTTGAACTGGGGTCTATATAAATTCCCACGCTTGAGCCTTTAATTTTATCTACACTCTTTCCTATAAATCCAGAGTCAATAAATTCTTGTAATTTCATAATCTAATTTTATCTTTCATTAGTAAGGAAATAAAAAGAGGGATTATTTCTTTCCCTCTCTCTTATTTATCATGACCTTCCTAAAGACCGCTTCATAAGGTTTTCGGTATCAATAAATTTTCCATCTCTAATAAGAGGACCATGTCCATTTCCTTTTACTAGAATTCTTCTTTGAGCTTTAGGAAGTTGTTTTATATAGGCCCTACTTTTCGCATAATTTGAATCGGTAGCTTTTTTGATTAATTTTTCAGTATAGTCCACAACTTCCTTTGCTGCTTTTTTCTTTCCAAATTCTTTCTGAGCATACTCATAACCATCCTCTAGACCAGAATAATAGACCTCAGTCAGGATATCATCTAGATCAGAATCTCCAGTCGAGAAGAGTCTTTCATCCTCTTCATAGTAATCATTGTTTTTAAGTAATATCATATGTTCCTTTTACTATCTCGGAACGAATTAAAACTACCCCCCCCCCGAGATAGTATATTTTTATCGGAGAAGGATAGTTGTATTATTTTATATCTCACTAAACAATCCTTGTCTTATCTTATACGTTTCAGGATTATTTTTAAATTCATCTTCTGCCGCCACCTCTTTATATGCCTGATGATTTAGTCCTTCAAAAGCTGGGTTTTTTGCTTGGACATATGAAAAATCCCCACTCCTGAAACGCTTTCTAAATTTGGGCTTGAAAGAGGCGGCTGTGGCATAGGTTTTTTGTCGTAAAACTATCATAGCATTTTATTTTCTTCTTAAGTCATCGAGGACTTCTTTGTTTCTTTCCTCGAGAGTTCCAACTCTTTTCCAATCATCTATGCCTCTTCTCTTCAGCTCTTCTCTGGCTAATTTTGCATGATTCTTATGACTAGCGTCAGCAGCAATTTTAAGAAGTTCCCAGGTAGCTAGACCCGAAATCATTCCAATTCCGGCACCGACTAAAGACTTTTTGGCCTTAGCTACTCCAAAGCCTCCCCCAATTGCAGCAAATCCAGTTGCTCCCATTATATTTCTTTTTCTATCATCCTTTCTGCCCTCCTTAGTTGATCGTTTCTCTTCTCTTTGTTCTTTATAAGAAGCGAGATTCTTGAGCTGCTTTTCGGTCATGTCTTTATATTTGACCCTGGTTCCGCCAAGATTTACTGACTTTTCAGAATTTGGCTTAGAATATAATTTTTGTCGTAATAGTATCATAGTATTTTATTTTATTAGTATAGATTTTCAAAAAGGAAAGTTAAGGGAATTTCACAACTGCCTTCTTCCCTTGCCACACTATATCTAATTACCTCCTTCCTTTTAATTAAACATTGAAAAATCTGTGTGGACTTTGATTATTTCTTTCCCTCAAAATATTTCTTCTTTTCTTCTTTCCAATATTTTTTAATATCAGACATTGGAGCATCAAACACTAATGGAAGATATCCATCAGTTTCATATACATTTGGATATTCTTTCCTAGCTCCAGTTTTCTTATCTACCCTAATTACCTTTCCGTCTTTCGCTTGATAGAATCGATACTTACTATCAGCATATCCTCCTAAGCCTTTATAGCCTTTTTCCTTAAACTCCTTATCATCTTCTTCCCATCTAGGATCAGATATAGGCTTTTTAATAGTATTGCTTTTATCTGGGGTTCTGGGCGCAAAGGTCGTAAATGATCTTTGTCGTAGTATTATCATAGCTTATAAATTTTTCTTGTCCTAGAATCTACTGCAATCCAACCTTCCCGACCAGACCCAAACACATAGAGTGGATGGATATAGCCCTCTGGTTTTTGAATTACGAATATCTGTGTCTGTGGGAGTATGTAATTTGCATCTCTTAGAATTTCAACAGCCTCTAAGAATGTCAACTCAAGCTCTCCTGGAAGTATATCCATCTGTCCTCCAGAGGTTCTTCCTTTAATCGTATGAAGAGTATCGGGATAGACAACTACACATCCATCTCTTAATTCATAGACTTCTGTATAGTCAATTATCCTTATTGTATCACTATAGTTCTTTAAGTCTCCTGAGAATATGCATGTGGCTGTTTTTAATTTAGCCTCTGGATATTCTTGGAGAACCGTACTATAGTCTCTCCCTAATGTTTCTATGTAATCTTGTTCTCTCTTAGATTCCACTTTATCTCTGCATCCTCCTAATAAAAGAAAACAGAGAATTATATAAAATAACTTCTGTTTCATTTTTCTGAATATTCTCCTTGTCCGTAAATAACGTGTCCTTTAATTGTCCAAATTGTAATAGGGATAATCACTTTTCTTTCTTCCTCGTTTAATACTGGCTGATAAACTCCATAGTTCATTCTATCAGAGGTGTTTATGCACTTAGACATAACATGAAATTTATCTGGATGCTTTGTTTTATCCTCTAGGTAATGTGTATCTCCTCCGCCTGGGCCATCAGAATATATAAATCCGTTTTCAAGATCTTTCTTAAGGTCTCTAACTTTCTTTTTATCTACTGGCCCTAAATCTCTCATCTCATTACTATATTTCTTATCAATAATAGAAACGTGATATTCTAGAGAGTCATATTTTCCTTCCCAATCTTGCGGAATAGGAAAAGGACTCGGTAAAGGGGCTCGTCTACTGTAAATTTTCCTCTTCAATATCATATCCCATCTCTTTTAATTCGGACTCAGAGAATAATTTAAGTCTGGCTTCTCTCATTTTAGGCATTGCTATATTTCCTCTTCTTATAGCTTCCCTTAGAGATTCCGATTTTCCTATGAACGTTGTATCCGTTGTAATAGTTCCTTCATCAGTTTCCCAGGTTTTCTTTTCATTTATTACTTTTCCCATAACTTAATATGTTTTCTTCATAAATAAGGCTTATAGCTTCTTTGTTTTTCCTTTCTTATCCCACTCTGGCAATATCTCGGTCCATGAATATTTTGGAAGAGGAGAGTTTGATACGGCCGAATTCTTCTGGTTTCTTAGGCCGTATTTAAACTCCCTCTTTTCTTTAATCTCTCCGACCTTAATATCTGCCACCTTTTCCATTACCATAGGCACTAGACACCAATGCTCAGGTTCGTCTAGGGTATCACGATAAGGGCAATTTTCATAGGTCGGATCCAAGATATTTTCAGGGCGATTCCACTTCGGCCTATATACACCCAGCGTTTTCCCAGTCAATTTTCTTCCGCCGACACCATAAACCATAATAGCGTCAGAGACAGATTCATAGAGTAGGATTCTCGGCGTTTTCCAGTCGATTATTTTACGCTGGGTTAAGAAATTTTGTGGAACGGCCGGACCTAGTGTTTTATCAGAGAGTCCAAGATTTTCCGATAACCAGTAGAGCGGTTTACTTCTTTTTCTTAGTAGTATCATAGCCGCGAACCTTTTTTCTTATGTCCTCGGATTTTTTCTTATCCTTATATTTTTTGACTATCTTGACGCCTCCGTATGTAAGCCCTGAAGCTGCAACAAGACCAGCGCCAACTTTAGTTCCAGTCTTGATTCCTTTTTTGTGAGTTTTTATGAAGTTCTTAGCTCCCTCTTTCTTCTTTCTCGCCCAAATTTTTAGATCACCAAGACCAGTATATTCATCTATCTGTCTGATTCTCTTAGCTCTTTTGGCTTTCTTTGCGGCTCTATTTTCAAGCTCTTCTTCAAATTTCTCTCTTGCCTCACGAGCCCCGGCTTCTTTACCTCTATCGAAAGACTCTTTCTTTGTTTTGCTTAGTTCTTCATGAGTTAAAAAAGCCCCGTTTTCTTTTTTGCCGCCTCCAAAAGTCTTGCCTTTATTTTCTTCAGCAAATTCTTTCTGTCGTAATAATATCATCCTTCTATTTCCCTACAGTGGGACCTCCATGATTTTTTATTTTCCTTCCACTCTTTATGTCTCTGAAAAAGTGGGGTTTTATATTTCTTTAAATTTTCTTTTGTAGCCTGATATTCTGGATTTTCTTGATTTCCATAAGCCTGTTTCTCGACGGATATAAGGAAATAGCTTCCAGAAAAACCAGTCCACGTAAACAAAAGATTTACAAGATATTCACCCAAGTATTTTAAATAAAAAGGGAACCAAGTATTTCCCATCATCCTAGCTTGTTGAAGATGTATTCCTTCATGTACTTTCGTTGTCCATGATACTTCCTCTGGATTTTTTCTTGTAATTAATTTACCTGCCCAAGACATAGCGCTATAGCCACTCCATGGGTAAAATTTCATCTGAACTATCTCAAGACCACCTTCTTTTGACATCTTTGAGAAGAGAGTCTTAATCAAATACCAAGTTTCGCCTATCCATGTTTTCATATTATACACAATTTGAATTAATCCAGGTTGTTGTTATTTCTTCTACATCTGTCAAATATGTATTACTGTCTACACTTCCATCTGCTTTCAGGAATTGACTACTTGATCCTCCACGCTTTATAAATTTAGGAGCAACCACGTCTCCATAAAGGTCTTGTGCTATTGGATATTTAGTAACTGCTGACATATATGAAGTAGCTCCTCTAGTGAACTGTTGATCTATTTGGGTAACTTTACAGGTTATATCTGATTTGGCTACAATCGTTATCTCCCACTTCTTGACATTATATGTTCCAGAATTATATATTCTGCAACAATAATTAGCAGTTCCACCGTTATAATAGGCCGTTGCAGCTCCAAGATCGTACCAATCAGTTCCTGAGGATCTTGTTCCATAAACTCTCATAGAAACAGACTGAGGAATTCCAGTATAGTAAAAGGATACATATGTATACCCATAGCTGTATGTTCCAAATAGACCAGTTGACGTTGTCTCTGAAGAATCAATAAGAATAACTCCGGTCCCTCCTGCTGGTATCTCTTTTACCGACTCATAGTTTCCATCAAATAGATTAGATATTCCTGACGTTGGATTTGTAAAGCCAGTTAATGTCACTGTAGCTCTAGAATCTGCCGCATAGAATCCATTATTTACTACATTTTGATGAATAGCTACCGTAGATCCCCCGAAGGCATTAGTCGGCATATGATAGTTTTTGTCGGTCGTGGTAAAAGTGCTTAAATCTTTTGTAGTGCCGTCACCAAGAAGAACTTTTGTATTACTGGATCCGGAAACTATAAATTTTGGAGCTGTAATATTTCCTGACAATGTACCGCCAGCTGTTGAAAAGTATGTAGTACTATCTACAGAACCGTCGGCTTTTAAAAATTGACTTGATGTTCCTCCAGACTTTTTAAATCCTTCGGCGGTAATAACTTCTTCAGCAGTAATTCCATCAGAGGAGACAGACAAACAGCCGCTACCCGCAGCAGATGAGGTTGCTCCGTTTGGTCTTAAGGTTATGGCTCCACTACTATACATAAACAAACCAGTGGATAACCCAATATGAGCTGTGTTTGTTGTATTGTAGGAAAAGTTTATCCCTTGTGTTGTAACAGATGCGTTGCTAGTTCCCGGCAGATTAATAGCCCCTGTTAGCGTTCCTCCAGATAGTGGAAGATAAGACCCTAAGGAAGCCGTAGTCGCATAGGTATTTGAATCAACAGATCCATCTGCTTTAAGAAATTGTAGAGCAGTCCCGCCGGCCTTAATAAAACTGTCTGCGGTTATATTAGACCCGGTTACATTGCCAATAAACCGAGAAGCCCCATTAACAATCAAGTCTTTTAATATTGCCATATTTAATTTGTTTTTGCTTAAAATTCTGGTGCTCTAGGCTCTTCGTCGTTTGAGAAATCTGTATATTCCTCTTCACTTCTATCCTCGGCAGAGTCTTCGACTGGCTCATTAAGGTCGTATGGATCAGGCCCGTCATCATAGCTTCTTGTTCTTGGCCTTCCATAACCTCCACCATATCCTCCGCCATACATTCCACCACCGAAATCTCTATCACGATGAGAAGCAAAATCTCGGCCAGTGTCTCTTTCATATTTTTGATCGTTTGTTCCTATTTTATATCCTACAAAACATAAAACCAGAAGAACAAGAACAACCATTATAATTATAATCAATGATTTCATACGCAAATAGTATTAATTTCGGATGTTGTCATTTCTGCACAAGTACCTCCTGAGGCATCTAAAAGTTGGCTAGACGTGCCATTAAGTATTTTATATCCAGCCGCTTCAGTATATGCTCGGCCGTGGTTTCCGTCTCCGAATATATATGAAGAAACAGTTCCGGTACCAGTTCCACCATCTGGTCTATAATTAAACCATAAAACATTATTATAATCAACAGGAACTATATTAAACTCATTTCCTCCTGTTAATTTTGCGGTAATAGATGGCCAAGAATGTGTGTGCGATGTAGTAGAATATGTGTTAGAGTCTACTGAACCATCTGCTTTTAAAAATTGACTTGATGTTCCTCCAGATTTTTTAATAGTTCCAGCAGTTAATGTTCCAGAGGTTGTTAAATTCCCACCAGTAATTGTACCAGAAGTAGTTATCGCTGAAGGAAAAGTGACATTCATATTTCCATCATAGCTATACGCATGTCCATTTAGCGCCATGTTTGAGGGCGTAGACCATCCAACGCCGCCAAAAGCATATATAGAATATACTGTCAATCCACCAGTTTTTGTAGTATCAGATAATCCGGTTTGTGTAAAAGTAAACTGTATATTTCCATATTGAGTAGATGCAGTATTTCCATACGTAGTCAGCCCACCAGAAATTGGAATAATATTCCAACCAGACCAACCAGATATCGCTTGATTTTCACATATAACTTTGGTAAAATTAGTCGGGGAATTTTCAAGCGCAGCTTTAATTGTAACTTTGCAGTTTTGACTATAAGAAGTCGAAACATAAATCATAAATTTCTGCAAAGTTGTATAGACTCCGGCAGGAGATGTTCTGACTGTAACCCTAAGTTGATGACCAGTTTTATCTCCACTGCTACTGCCCCCGCCTACTACGAAACCAGACACTCGGTTTGTAAATAAGTTTCTCTTTTGAAGATCATTTGCAGTATATGCTGTCCAGGATGATCCATTATTAGTGCTATACTCTATAGTAATTCCTGCTGCTTTGAGTCCGGAAAATCTATTGGGGCTGAGATATTCATTGAAGATACAGTCTCCTACAGTATACGTTCCCGTATAAGCAGTATCTCCCCATACTAGTTTATTCTCTGGAACGCTCGATAATTGAGACCCTAGTGTAGATAAACTGAGATTTCCCTTATGCCAAAGCTCATTTCCCTGATAGTGTGGCGTTCCGTCTTCTTTTATGCCGAGATATTTTCCAGAAGTATAATTATAGATATAGGAGCCATAACTGCTAACCCAACCTGTTGCAGTTTTATTGGTAGTTCCAGACGCATACCTTATTAAAACTTCGCCACTTGCTGTCGTATTTTTTATGTTCAGTATATTAGTTCCGGCATTATTGATATTAACAGTTCCGGTTATAGTTCCACCGTTTAGGGATAAGAAATTTCCTTTTATCTTATCCCATACTTTCCCTAATCCTGTAAGGTCTAAGTATTTTGCCATTTTATATTATTGTTTTAAGTTATTGTTAATAAAAAAGAAAAGACTCAAACACGTTCTCTGCCGGGATAACTAAAGTAGCCTACTGTAGTATCTCCACAACAGAAATAAACGTGCTGAGCCTATCCCTGAAATAGCTTTCCTTGACTTATTTCATATATAAGGCTTTCCTGAAAAAATTGCTAAAAAAGTGGGGGCAATTCCTTACTTATGATATGGTATATATTATAAAAAATAAGTCCAAAAACTATATTTGGATAAAACCAGAAAACGTGATTCCCCTTGAGCCCGAGGGGGATGATCCTGAAAATTATTCTCTTATATATACTTTTCCTTGGAATATTAGAGCCTTAGAGGCATATCTTAGGCCTTGGATAGTTCCTGGAAAAGAATATTATAAGATAGAAGTAATAGATGCTATCGAAGAAATAAAAGATCTTCCAGAACCGCCGGCAATTGAATTAAAAAGAATATATCAAATTCCGGAAAAAGTCGCCAAATTCGAAGACGGAATACGGGATCTAATTAAATTTGGACTTCTTCATGATATTAAATTTCCTGAAGGAGACTATGGATGGATAGTTTATAAGGATGATCTAATTTCTTACTTATACTCTCTCTGGCCTGAAAGATATGTAGACTTAGGCTGGGAATATTTTGAACTCGACAGAGAAGATAGAGCAATAATCCAGAAACTTTATTCTTTTAATACAAGATCTCAACAGGAAAATTTCTTGGAAAACCTACAAACAGAAATACCAAGTGAGTTTATCCTTCCACACCTTAGAAACTTTCAAAAAATTCTAGGAGAAGGATTTCATGAGATCGTGCCAGAGTTTAATAATAAGAATGCAATTTGGACTTCAGTCGGGCCTACGGAAAAAGAGATAGAAGATAGAATCTTTTATGAATTTCCAATTGGTTCAGTCTGGGACAAGTCTGTTGTTAGAAATAAGCTTGACGAAATAGAAAAGTCTTTATGTTTTCCAGAGAATCAAAAAATCAGAGTAGTAGATCTTTGGAAATATTTTGAAATAACAAGAAACGATCACTCAATTAAAATCATACGAAGAAAATGATAGAATTTGAAAAACCAGACAAAACATTTTTAAAAGATTTATTAGAAGCATCATCACCTAGCGGACAAGAGCAAAAGGCTATTGGGATTTGGAAGAAATTTTTAAAAGATAATCTCCCATTCAAAGCTCTTCCACTTGATTATTACCAGGATAGAATGGGAAACTGTGCACGCTCTGTCGGTACAGGAAATACCAAACTTCTTTTGTCGGGCCATATAGATCAGGTTAATGCTAGAGTCTCTTTAATTCATGATTCTGGACTCATATCAATTCACTACACAGGTGGAATTGATAATCGTTGTCTCCCGGGGTCCAAGGTATCTATTCTCTTAGATTCCGGAGAGGAACTTGAGGGAGCAGTAATTAAACAAGCTATGCACTTAGACGAAAATGATAAGTGGCCTGAAAATCATTGTGACATGTCTCAAATGAAAATAGACATTGGTGCAGAATCTAAGGAAGAAGTCTTGGAACTTGGAATTCATCCCGGAAGTCTCGTATGTTATCGGCCGGAGGTGAATCTAGAGTTTGGAAAAAATAGGATCTGTTCTACCTCTCTTGATGACAAAATAGCAGTCTTTATAGTAGCAGAAGTGCTCAAAGCTCTTGGAGAAGACTGTGCATCTTGTGGAACTTACATTCCTGAGGATCACTGGTCAAAGAGGTATCAGGTTATAGGACTATCTGCCACCCAAGAAGAAACTGGACTTAGAGGGGCGACGGTAGCAGCACATGAAATAAACCCTGATATTTCCCTGGACATAGATGTTGATTTCGCTTCTGACGATGAAATGTCTGGCCCTAAGGAAAAAATTGGAGATATTAAGCTTGGCTCTGGCCCTATCATTGCTTGGGGTTGTGATAAGAGTCCGAGAATTAATGTTATCTTGAAGGACCTTGCTAAGGAGAAGGATATCAAGATTCAAGAAGTAAGTACGACCGCAGGGGGAACCAATACAGAAGTTTTACAATTATATTCTAAGAACTGTGAAACTGCTCATCTTGCAATCCCCAATCGTAGTATGCATTCACAAAACGAGGTATGTGATTGGAGGGATATCAAGGGAGCTATTGAACTAATTACTAGTGCTATAACAGAGAAGAAACTATGATAGAGATAGAAATAGAAAGACGTCATGCTCTCCCCTGTTGTCTGAAGGTTTTTAAAATTAACGGGAAAAGTGCATCAGAATATGATTTTGGTGAAGGAAGACTAAGCGGTTATGCCATGGACGGAACTTGCCGCCACGAATTTGATCCAAAGATGCCAACCGAAGAAGTTCTTAAGAAATATGACATCACACTTTCAGAATATGCTGAAATTGTTGATCGCCTAAAAGATGAGCTTTATGTTGGAGGATGCGGTTGGTGTAGTTAAAAAAAAATAAAAGAGGGATTTAAGTCCCTCTTATTTTTATTCAAAATTCACAGATACCTCGCTGTCTTCTCCCAGATCAACCGAGATCTTTTTCTTTGTAAGATCTACGTCTGGATTAAGCATTGTTTCTACGATTTTATCTTCAATCATCGTACCAATTCCTTTCGTAAGATCTCTGGCACCATACCTAGTATCTGTATCTTTAACAATTTTCTCTTTGAGTTTCTTTCCAACCTTAAGAGTATATCCTTTCTTCTTGAGTCTGTCTTTGAATTTTGCTAACTCAAGATCAAAGATTTTCATCATTTCAGGCTCACCGAGGCTATTAAATACCGTAATTCCAGTAAGACGGCCTCTAAACTCTGGTCTAAACTTCTTTTCAAGGGCTTTCATGACTGTGGACCGGTCAATCTTTTTCTTTTCAGATTTTCCAGGCTCAACAAATCCAATTCCAGCGCCCTTAAGTTCCAGGTCCTTAGTTCCTTCGTTCGAGGTGAAGACTATAATAGCATTTCTGAAACTGACATCAACGCCATTAGCCATCTTAACCATTCCAGTATCCATCATATTCAAGAAGATGGTATTTATGATTTCCTGGTTCATTTTTTCAACTTCATCAACCAGGACCACAACGCTTCCTCTATCTCTAACTTGGTCGAGGACAGCCTTATCTCCATATCCTACGAAAGATGCTGTCGAACCAACCAGCTTAGTCACCGAATGACTTTGAGCATACTCACCTCCGTCTATTCGAATCAGAGCCTTCTTATCCCCATAAACGGTTTCAGCAATTTTCTCTGCAATTAGAGTTTTACCTACACCCGATGGACCGGTGAATAGAAGTGATGCAACTGGTCTATTCTCATTTCTTAGACCAAGGAAGCTCTTAGACAGAACTTTTACTACAGACTCTATAGCTTCATCCTGACCTATTACCACCTTCTTCAGATCGTCCTTCATGTTCCTGATTTTTTCCATTTCAGGCTGAATGATCTTATCAACGGCTACACCAGAAATTTTGGAAATAACTGCTGCAACATTCTCAACGGTAACTTCAGGCCAAGTTGATTTCCCAGAAGTTAGTTTCTTCTTTGCTTCTGTAATCTTCTTGTCTAATTCAAATCCAAGATCTCTAAGTCTCATTCCCTCTTCAAAATCTCCTTTATCTAGGGCTTTGATCTTAGATTCTTTAATTTCTTCTCTTTCCTTTTCCAGTTTCTCTAGTTCTCCCTCTTTCTCAGGGTTGGAGAGTTTGGTTAGAGCGCCGGAAGTATCAAGTAGGTCTATTGCACGGTCCGGGCTCTTTCTGTCATACATGTATCTTTCGCTATATTCGACACAAGCTTTAATTGCCGCATCAGAATATTTAACATGATGAAATTCCTGATATCTCTTCACAATTCCCTTCAGAATCTTATACGTTTCTTCGGAATTAGGCTCGGATACCATAACTTTCTGGAATCTTCTTTTCAGAGCTCCGTCCTTCTCAATATATCTCTTAAATTCATCAAGAGTAGTGGATGAAATAACTGTAATCTCACCCCTACTAAGAGAAGGTTTAAGCATGTCTGCAATAGAAGTGGAGTTTTCCGAAGTTGCTGAATGGAACTCATCAAGATAGAGAATTACGTTCTTCGCCTGAGCAAGCTCTTTACAAAGATTCATAACTCTTTCTTCGAGTTGGCCCCTATATTGAGTTCCGGCAGTGAGATCCGTTGTAGAGACTGAGACAATTCTTTTATTCTTCAGGTCTCTTGGAACGTCACCGGATGCAATCTTCTGAGCAAGGCCTTCGACAAGTGCGGTTTTACCAGCGCCAGCTTCTCCGAGAAGCATAGCATTGCATTTCTTTCGACAGCTTAAAATTTCTATTATCTGTGAAATCTCTTTGTCTCTTCCGATAACTGGATCATACTTTCCTTCACTAGCATTCCAGGTCATATCAATACCAAACTGATCTAGTGTTGGTGTTGTAGAGTTTGGATCGGCCTTTCTCGGAGACATTGCTGCTTTCTCTCCAGCCTTTTCGAATCTTGTGGCATCATCATCTTCAGAATCATCATCTTCTTTAGAATCTTTTGGTAACTCTCCCTTTTCTTTTAAGAATTTTTCAAAAGATTCATAAGTAGCTGTTCCTTTGGATAAGATCCCAGTTGATTCTCCTTTTTCTAAAAGAACTTTAGTTGTTGTTATTCCTATTGATTCCATATATCTATTTATATCGTTTTTCTCAAACAATAGTGAATGAAAGAACTCGTCGGTCTTAATATCACTAATAGGCGCACTAGATCCTGGCATAATATCTCTTGCCACGTCCCGAGCAGCTGTTATTCTATCGAAGACCTTTGAAAGTTCGTCAGAAATTATTATTGACTCTTTATCAAAGATCTTTTCTGCTAGAGAGTTTTCTTGATGTGGACAGTATCTATCCGCCTCAGAAAGTGCCTCTAGTGAAACTTCAACAAGCTTATTTCTTGTTTCTTGTGGTAAGCTATTAAATATTTTATTGATAACGTCCGCTTTTCCATTACCTGAGATATATCTAAGAATCAAGAAGTGTTCTACTGATTCTAGAGATATCTCTGCTAAATTATTATCTACGGCATGATCATAAGCAACGTCCATTAAATCTTTAAGCTCGTCTGATAATTTATATTTAGTATCCATAATCATATATAAGAATTTGACCCTATTTCGTTATTTTGTATCGATTATGTTGCCAGTCTAGAAATTCTCCTATAAGCCCTTCGGATATACCCATAATAAAGCACCGAGATTCTAAGCCTTCTATTATTCCTCTATCATTTGTTAAAATAGTTAGTTTATCAGCACTGTGCCAAAAATCTCTACACCACCTTGCATGATCAGGAGGAAATAGCAGTCTTTTCTTAAGTCTTAGCCACTTAAGAAGCTTATAGAGGTCCCTTTTATTTTTTGGAAGAATCGCCTTCTCTATGACATAGACACAACACAGTTTTCCATCATAACAACGCAATTCTTCATAGTATCTAAGTTCTATGTTCTTTTTTCTAGGTAGCCAAACACGACGTACGGATATAAATGCTATAATTCCTGGATTTATGGCTTCTTCATCTACTACCGGTTGAAGAGGAATATGTATTGAAAAATCTTCAAAATCTATAATTATGTCTTCTGCAATTCCTAAGCCTTCTCTAACAAATGCTAGAATTTCTTTTCTTCCGGCACCCATGCGATAATTAAATGGCGTCGGGATCTTGAAAATATGTTCATAGTCAAAAAATTCTGGTCTAAGATGAGAAAGTAAAACACCACTAAAGAAATCTGTGGTTTCCTTGTGGTATTTTGAATTTATAAAATCACTTAACTTTAGGCTTATTCTCATGTCTTCCTAGTCGCTTTCTTAGTTCTCTAAACATTTTGTCAGCAAGCTTGTCTTCTATTGGTCTTTTTTCAGACTGACCAGAATTGCTATAGAAAACCCCATTAACTGCATCGATACATAAATCAAAGTCTTCTTCAGGTCTTATATAAAAATCATCCCACGGATCTTTGCTATCTTTAGACAACGTATCTCTTACGTGTAATTGTTCAATAGCGAGATTATCAAAGGAAACTGAAGAAAACGCATCAGGAAATTCTGTTTTTATTGCATCGCTCAGCCACTCTTCATTATATATTATATCCTGTTGATCCAGTTCTAAGTTCTCAGGCAAAAGATCTTTATTAAATCCATGAATAAAGATTCTAAGATTTTTTCCATCAAGATTATCTAGATCATCTCCATTAAATACGCCAGACATAATATGAATAGTTGGTCTGTCAAAACATTGAATTTTTTGAAGAAACTCTGAATCTTCACTGTCCTCCAGAGAAACTTCAAGACCACGAATAAGCCTTCTTTCAGTCCATCCAAGAATTCTATGATAATTATTTACAAAATTTTCTTGGCTTATTAAGATATTTGAAATAACTCTTTTCTTTCTTAAGTATACTAGAAGGTCTAAGATTTCTGGATTGCTTAAGTCGTTTCCACTTATTGTAACCTCAGTAAACGGTCTTAGACTTTTTATGTATTTATGCACAGTTTCAATTTCATTTTCTGCCATTAAAGCTGCCTGATTTTCTCCCTCTTTGACTACTGAGTGATACCAGGGGCAAGCAGGATCTGATTTCTCTGTTATCTTAAGATTGATATTTTCCGCAAAACTTGGTATAAAATCATCCCCTTCTGTTTCGCGTATCTTAGTTCCATCACTATAAATTGCAATATTGTAATTTCCGTTTTTGTACGAACCAAGTAATTGTTTATCTTTCATATATCTGTGTTTTATTCAATAATAAGATTTTTAGAAGATTAGACTAGCAAAACCACGTCCAATCATAATAAATTTTTTCAGTATTCTTTTCTGGTCCAAGATCAAGATTTTCTATAATACTGCCTTCTTGAATATTGAGAACTGATTTGCTAGAAAATAGAAAGCTAAGGAGTCTCCTATTACTATGACAAATGAGCTCTTCAAACAATTCATCATCCATTTTCTCAGAATCTATTGAATAATGTTTCCAGGCTCCGTATTTTTCTTTATACCATGATTTAAAAAAGTCTGTACGTTCATTGAATACTTTCCCATCAAGGAGATCTTCAAAAACCACAGCCTTAGCTCCAACATCAAGAAGTAGTTTTTCCAAGTACTTTAAATATTTGACAAATTTTCTGTAATTAGTTTTATAATATTTATCTATTAGAGCAGTATATATAAAATTCAACTTATCCTGAGAATCTGTCGTTTTAAATTCACAATCTAAATTCTCATCTAAGTTAAAAACCACAGTCTCTGGAATTTTTAGCTTTGCTAATTTGACTCTTGCAACAGAAATTGAATAGAACAGTCTTTTTGTACTTATATCTATCATAAAATATAATCTGTTCTATGATTTCTCCATTTTACGAATCCAGAGGCATCGTTTGTATAATCTAGGCCAACTACAACTTCCTTGAATCCTGGCATTTGATGAAATTCTCCCATAATGTCAAGAATTTTATCAACAAGCTCTCTGGATCTTCGATTTATCCTAACTCTCATATAGAGATCTGGATATTCAAGTGCATTCAATTCTATGATATCTTCTCCAAGAGATTTATAATATTCCTCTTCTTCTGGATCGAGTCGAAGAAACTCATTAAAATCGTATGGCTCAATCTGATAACCTTTTCCTTCTTTGACAGGTTTTATAATTGATGCATTGTAATTCATAAAACCATCAGTCCAAATCCAGACGGACCCCTTAAATTCTGCTTCATACATTCTAAAAAGAGTTTCAGAATCCATAGATGGATCTTCATAGAATAATTCCTGAAGCATATCTTTTATTTTTCCTATCTGTTTTCCTGATTTAAATCCATATCTATTCATTATATCTGAACCATCAATAGGAAGCTTCGTAGATGCAGAACTTACGCTAGAAGAAATACCATAAACTACATCATCATATGCTTTATAGAAGCTATCAACTTGTCCAGGCATGCACCATTGTGGAGCATGAGACTTATTATCCGCATCTATAAGTTTCATAAGAGATTCTAGTTCGCTTCTGTCAGGATACTTTGACGCTATCTTCCTGGTATATTTTTTCGTTCCAGTGTATGTATCATCAGAATAGTTATAAAACTGCTTGATGATCATGTGGTCTCCTATAAGCTTACACACTCTGGATATGTCTTTCTCGGGACACTTAAGTCTTCTAAGAATTGATTCAGCCATTTGTGCAGACTTCTTTTCATGACCGTGGAAGCTAAATGTTCCATCTTCCTTTACCTGGAAGTCTTTATACTTACTAATATCATGAAGAAGTGCGGCCCATGGTAAGATTGCACTACCTCTAATGATTCCTCTTCTATCTCCCGAAGAAGTCTTATTAAGAACAGAAAGGATGTGGTCTGTGAGATTCATCGAATGGTATTTAGAGTTTTGATTAAATCCCCAAGCCTCCTCAAATTCTGGTATAATATACCCCAAGAGACCTTTTTCGTGAAGAATCCAGATATATTTAGAGGGCTCCCAAGATGTTATTATTTTTTCAAACTCATCTCGGACCCTTTCCATTGATAATTGATAATATTCTGGAATTGGCTTCATTGCCGTAAGAACTGTAGGATCAATATCAAAATCAAGTTTAGCAGCGAATCTTACAGCTCTTAGCATTCTTAGAGGATCATCTCTAAAGGTTTCTTCGGGATCAAGAGGAGTCCTGAGAATTTTATTCTCAATATCAGAAAGTCCTTTTCCTGTTGGATCAAGAATCTTTCCAGTTCTTAGGTCTTTATATAGGGCATTACAGCAAAAATCTCTCCTACTTGCATCAGCTTCCAGTGTAGTCTTAGATACTTCACTAGGCTTTCTCGGCCCATCCTTATATTCTTCGGCTCTGGGCATAACACATTCAATAGGTTCCGTTCTTGTTCCATTACCGTACGGAATGGTTAGATCAAACTTTGCTGTTCCAAATTTTGGATACACAGTAAAGCCTGAAGTTCCCTGAATTTTATTATCTTTAAGAAAGTCTGTAAAATGTACAGCAGGAGAAGAATCTCCTTCGAGATCAATAACTAAATCAAAGTCATGCCTCATTCTATTCATTATCTCATCTCGAACATATCCCCCAACTGCATATATATTAGCTTTAGGATTCCACTTATCTACTAGGGCTACTAAAGCTTTTTCTACTTGTTCTAAATATCCCATATTATTCTTTTTAAATTTAAATTTCACAAATATAAGGAATTGGGAATAAAAAGAGTGCTTATTCAGCACCCTCTTCTTTCTCATCTTCATGATAACTCTCAACAAGCATCTTTAGAAGCTCGTCGTGATTCCAAGCCCAGAGATAGTTGTCAATTTCATGCTCAGAGATAAGCTTGACTTCAGCTACCTCATCCTTTTCTCCGCCTCTTTCCTCAGTCTTAAGACTCGGATTAGAGTCTACATAAGATTTTAAGAAATTGTAGTCGGTCGGAATAACGAACCTCGTTGTAACGTTTTGTTTAGAGTTATCTTCTGGATTATCTTGCGTCATCCATTCATATATATCTTCAGCTACTGCAGAGAAGTCAAGGCCTAGTTCCTCCTTTACCTCTCTAACAACAGCTTGAAGTCTAGTCTCTCCCCAACCGAGATACCCACAGCAATTGCACCAGTATCCTACATAGTCAGGGCATCCTTCTCCGCGTTTTTCAACCAGGAAGAAGAGCTCTTGGTTTTCTGGATTTACGCAGAGGATAATACCGCATACCGCCATAGCTCTGGAAATCCAATAAACTTTTCCTGTTTCTTTGTCAGTAATTTGAAAATTTTCTTTGTAATTCATATAGTTATCCAAATTGGTTTATCTGTATTTATCATTTCTTCTATCTTATCACGAAGTTCACAAAACTTACCCCTATCCTTAGGATAAATTATTAGATCCTCTCCAACTCCAGATTTATAGTGTACCCTGATATATGATTGGGTGCTTATATAAAAAATCTCTGAATTTTCATCTAGCGTCAGGCGAACACAGATTAGACGTCGATCTGAATGTCGAACCCAGAAAAGTCGTACTTTATTATCTGCCCAGTGTGGCGAAGGTATTTCGGACTCTATTCGATTCTTAGTATCAAATTCATCATCACTTATTATAATTTCTGGATAATTAAACAGTCTAGATTTAAATTTAGCATAAACCCCTCCCGTATCTCCAGGAACTATAGAGATTGATAGAATCTGTCTCGGTTCTAATCTTACACTTTTTGGTTCAGATTCTCTTAAAGATCTCTGATGCTCTTTTTGTTGAATGAGCAGTTCAATTTGTTTTCCAACGCTATTCATCGTCTGTAACTTTATGTAATATTGCGGCCCACGCTAATTGTTTAATAATAGGAACTCCATTTTGTTGACAAAAAATTCGTGTGGGTTTCTTTAGATAGAGTTCAAAAATTGGCGCACCATATACCATCAAATCGGATTCCCTTAATTTTTCAATTCCATGAATTTTTAGTACAAGCGCACAAACCATTTGAACAATTAATAAATCAAATCTAGCCCCAGAATCTATAAATCCATTTATAAGTTCAGTAAATTCTTTAGAATTTATTATGGAATCTGCTTTTTTATAAACTTCATTATTTGTAGATTCTCCGGCAGTTTCAATTGCTAAAATAAATACGTTTTTATACTTCTCGTATAATTCTCTTGCTGTCATTTCATATTTAAGGGTTTGCTGCCAAATCTATCCTTAAATGGTTTATAATTACCTTCTGGATTGAATTCATGTTTTGCATTATGATCATCTAAGACAGCAAAACATATTTCATTAAAGGCACCTACGAATTCTGGCTCCTTAAGTACCTCAAAAAATGTTCTCGCTATTTCTTTAGCTGGACATGCAAAAGCTCCACAGCCCCAAGCAGGGAGTACTAGATTAACTATTCCTTGAAGAATTGCTTCTCTAAATACCATCCTAATCTTTTTCTTCATTGTCTCTTCTTGATTTCTTGTAAATGTCATATCAAGATTTAATGAAGGATGATTAAGGGCTGCCATTGTTATCACATTAATAGAAACTGGGGCAGGCATCGGTTCATAAGAAGAGTTTCTATAGACACTAACTCCGGGGGACCAAATAAGCTCAAAGTTACTAAGTCCTGGGTTGTAATATCCAGTGTCTTGATCAGTAAAGAGCTCTAAGCTTTCAAGAAGATTGCTTCTTCTGCATATAATTTCTTCAAGAGCTCTGGACCCAGATCTAACTCCACCTCCGGCCCTCTTTGCAGATGCTGGATTAAGGATTGCTGTATCAGGATCTTTTCTTGCCATCTCTATTGCTTTATCAAGAAAATCTATGTTTTCAGCATAAATTGTGGTAACTGGAAAATCTTCATATTTTCTATCATCGGGGATTAGTGGCTTTATATTAGAAACCCTCTTAGTTCCGTCTTCTAATCGTCGAGGATCTAAAAAACTAATAGACTCTCCTCCGTATTGATATCCTTTAAGCCAAATATCATCTCTGACGGAATTATAAACCTCAATTAATTCTTCTTTTGTCATTATTTTATAAGTTTATAAGTTTTACAGTTTTCACAATCAGTGTAGATACAAGAATTACATATTGTATCTGCATTTTGTGGTATAAAATATGTAAATTTGGATTGCTCTCTCATCTTAATATGCCTTGATAATTGTCGCAAATTACCGTCTGGCATGGTCTCAAAACAAGTTATGTCTGGTTGACGAGAAGGATCTGATTGTATGAATTTATAGAATTTGGAAATATTAAATCTGCCTTCTCCAACCATAGCATATGATGCTGGTGTTGTTTGTTCTATAAATCCAAATAGACTTGCATCTGTCCAGGCCGTTGACTTAGAAATTGTCAGATATCCTTTCGGAAGCCACGGATCTAAGATGCACAAACTTATATCAGTAATTACGGCCTCACGCTTCTCTAAAGGAATCCAAACAGTATCTCCAGGAATAAATACATTAGAATATTTTTTAGAATAATCTACCTTAAGAGAGCACCAGTAACATCCTCCAAGAAGATTTTTTACTGCGCATCTATCTTCCTGACATATATAATTTCGTTTCGATTCAAAGAGTCTGTGCAGTATTTTTGCACCACGTAATAATCCAGTCTCTCCTGCTTGAATTGCTGAGTATTTGATTTGACTAGTAGTATATGGATTAAGGAGATATCGTGATGGGGTAAATATTGTATAGTTTACTATATTTGCAATATCTAAAGAATAGACAGATATAACTATTGCATCTTCACCATTAGATAATCTGATCAAGTCTCCAGGAAGATACTTAACTCTAGTAGGGCATATCATATCTCTTTAAATAATAGTAAGCGTCAATTTCAAAATCATTTTTACAAATTGGTAGAGAATAAGAGCATGTATAGTCCTCTATAGGAACCTTAGGCCCTCTCCACCTAGCAATGTTAATCCTCCCCCATTCTCTATAGCCAGACGATTCAAAGCTATCACGAATATCAAGAACTATAAACATTCTGCTCTCATAGTTTCCATAAGATCCATAGTATATTTCTTTTCTAATGTCTTCTGGAACGCTACTTTCGGAATATCCATCATACTGAAAATATACTAGTACTCCTTTTTGAAAATAACCACCTGGATGTAGCCTCCTGGCAAGTGGGTGTATTATTCGTCTAGCAGCTTCGCTAGTTTTTAGAAGCTCAGACATAATCGGGATAATATGCGAAAAATCTGCTTCAAAGTTTTCAAACTTCTTTTTAAAAGCTTTTTCTTTATACTTCCGAATTATCCCATCCCCTTTAGATACTACATATTCAGTTCCATTAGATCCATACGATACACTTAAAATTGAATATATATTACCTGTTGCTTTTTCTTTAACTACCCAATCCATAATTTATCATTATCACTTTTAGTCAATTCTACTGGGATACAGTCTTCAGACTTAAATTTATTTATATCTTCGTCTGACATTTCTATATTTGAGCTATATGAAATGAAGAATAAGAAAGTTTCTTTATCTGATGTCCAGAATATTATTGGAAGGTTTGCTGATAATGAACCGTCCCAATGTTTCCAGACAAAGATATATTTATTTATATCTTTTTGTTGTTCTATACAAGCTATATAATCTTTGTATAAAAATCCTATTCCTGTAATCATTACATAGATAAGGAAAAGGCCTTAAATCCTTATATATGAGATAATAATTAAAGTGTGAGCTCTAGGGCAATTAAGTGATTTACGTTAAACTTAATAACCCGCTCATTCTTAATTTTTTTTTTGCAAAATAAAGAGGGAACTTGTGTCCCTCTATATTATTTTTGTTCCTTCCCATTCACGTGGGTTTTTTCGGGTAATTTGGAATGGGAACTTGACCTCCGGAAATCTTTTCATAAGATACAGGATAAGATCTTTTTCCATTTCCTGATATTCAGAGTCTTTATATTCTTTTCCCAAATCTAGCACCTCTGAATTATCAAAATTCCAATCATGTGGATTTGACGGATCTTTAACATTACAGAGCTCTATAGTCCAAGGGCCAGACCATCTCCATCTCATATAAACCAGTTTCATCTCGGACCCTACCATAAACCAGTAGTAAATTTGACTAGGGCACCAAAGTAGGTCTTCGTGAAATTCATTTAGGCCCCATTCAGTCACCCACGTTTCCCACTTATAATAGGCTCTAAGTTCAGTAAGAGCTTTTCCTAAGAGGTTAAGTCCTCTCCATTTTTTCTTTATATTTATATCTGGATCATCTTCACTTAGTCCTACTCCCCAGATTCTATCACGAGGACTGGCTTCTACAAATTCCAAGTCTTTCCACTCATCTTTTAAAAGCAGCGATTTAAAGGCGCTGGAATGAAATTTATAGAAAATAGCTGTGAACATCGCTTGATATCTAACCGTTTCCCAAGCCTCTTCTGTAAATCCCTTTACTGTTCTTCCAAGTGCCTTTGCGTCTTTTGGCTCTTTTACCTGTAATATCTTTTCAGCTACTTCATAATCTTTAAAATAAACTGCCTTAAGATACATAAATAAGTGCTCCGACGTTGGAAACTTCATTGAGAACAATAACTCTTTATGTGGATTATAAAAGTCCCTACTCCTGACTGGGTTTCTAAATTCAATAGGAGGATCACATTTAGCAAAATTACTAAGCTCTCCTCCCCAGAATAGAACAAATTTATCTGTTACTTTCATTCTTTTACTCTCCTTTTAATTTTCTGTTTTAGTAGAAATAGAGCGAGGCGAAGAGACGGTTGTGTTTCAAACTCTACTGCGGTCTGTTCAAAAACTCTATTTCCCGGATCTACATAAACATAGTAGCCGACCTGGTAGACAAGATTTCCAACTTTCCAGATCTTAAGTCTCATACTTCGGACTGGATCATATTGAATCTCTGGAGGAAGCTCTTCCAGAAGATCTTCAACGGTTGTGTCTTTCCCAACTATTCTATCCACCTGTTCATCTAGACACTCTCCTTTGAAATTTTCTTTTTTATCCTCTCTATGAATTGGCTGTCCGAATTGCCAAGTAAATTCAGTATTCATCGTCAAAATCGTCTTTATGTTTTTCTATAAAATCTACTGCAAATTTGAGGGCTTCCTGTTCTTTCTGCGGCCAACATTTAAGCTCAGAATATTCCCACAGCTCTCGTAATTCTTGTAGTGCCTGTTCTTTTGTCATAATAATCCTTTTTCTTCAAGTAATCTTCTTATCTCTTCCCAATCGACGTATTTAGTGTGTCTCTGAACTTTTGATTTTTTACCAGTTCGAACGCTATAGACATCGATAGTATCATTAATCGTCGGACAACCTATGGCGGTATCATCGATAATTAGATCAGCCAGAGGTTTTAGCGACTTTCCAATTTTTTCTTCACCCGCCCGATAGGTATTTATCCCCTCCAGCGGTATTCCATTTTCCTGAAACCACCTAGTCGCTTCTCCCAGGCTGGTTTCTTTCCGCCATTTTCCGCCGACGAGATGATAGTTGTAGGGATTTTTCTTTGAGTTATTTCGACAGGTCCACAGCACTATTTTATGTCCTTTCTTGACGAGATCAGATAAGACGCCGACTGCTCCTATATCTTTCTTTGAATAAAATCCGTGTGGAGCTTGTGGTATACAAGTTCCGTCAAAATCACAAAGTATTATTGCCATACTACAGTTCCAGTTCTTGTCCTTACTTCGACAGGTTTTCCAGTTTCCAGATCCCTAAATCCATAGACACAGATTATACCTTGGGAGTTTATATACCCAGGCTTATCCTTAGTCTGCCAGACTTTTACGGTATCTCCTGCCTCAGATATACACAAGACTTTATGCACTTGGCCGTCGAAGTCTTTTTGAGGTCGGGTTTTATTGTCTCCTGTACATCTTGTAAGGCATAGACAGATAAAGAAAGTTACTATTATTGCTAACCAAATACCAGTATCTATGTTTATTCTATTCGGCATATATTTATCTTTGTTTTAAATTCATTCCACTTAAGTGCACCAGCCATTGTAAATCCATAAGTAAATATTTCATATAGATCATTAAGCCAGTCTCCAATATGATATCTAACATCAACGGTTGCTACTTCCGCATCAACTGGTCTACGTTTACCTGACCAATCGTGAACGTCTGAATATCCATCTCTCTTAGCTTGAATTTGATAGGTGGTATTCCCTGCATAGTATCTCTTTACGCCCTGTTTCTTAAGTTCGCTATTAGACATATCTATTGCAGCTCCTCTAAGAACCTCTTCTTCATGTTTTCCACTAGAGTCAGATACCGTTTTAAACATAACTCCTGCAGCCTCTACCATTCTTGCAAATTGTCGACCAATCATAACATAGTCAGCACCGAGGGCTAGGGCTTTTAGAATATCTTGTCTAGTAGAAATTCCGCCGTCGGCTATTATTGCCGGATGTTTCATTCCAACACACGCCGAAGTTTTTATTCCTTTTATATCTAGGAGAAGTGATGCCATAGGGTAATGAAATCCTCTGTTATCATTTACAAGAGATCCTGAGGTCATTCCAACCCTAACATAGTCCGCACCCGCTTGACAACATTCAATATATGTCTTAGGATTTCCAAGATTTCCTATCATAACTAGAATTTGAGGTCCATATACTCTTTTAAGTTCTTTAGTTATATTAAAGACCTCGATATCATGTCCATTTCCAGAATCTATGCAGACTCTAAACTGTCTTTGCGACTGTCTTCTATATTGTAAGAAATATTCTCTTACCTCTGGAATCGAAAATGCAACAAAGATATATTCACAGCCTTCTAGTCTAATCTTTATATCTGAAGTTCTAGGAAGAATCGGCCTTATAAGATTATCATAGTAAACTCTCCAATTCTCTTCATTAACAACACTATCCATAGGACTTGTCCAAATAGGAAGAGATTTAAAGTTTCCATCAGCCTGATCATATACAAAATAATCGCATTTAGATTCTTGATTACCAGTATTAAGTTGTGCTGGTACTAATCCAATATCTCCTAATTCTAATAATTTTTCCATATCATAGATAAGGAAAAAAGAGGAGATTATTAATCCTCCCCTAATTCTATTACTTTCCCAAAATCTTCTTTCCTAATATCGTCTTTTGTAAACTCGTCTGGCATTTTTGCATGAACCATGGAAAATTCTACTATTTCCTTCCAATCTGAAAAATCCATTGTTCTAACTCTGACAAATCGTTTACTATCTGGTAAAGTAATCTTCTTTCTAGACATATCATACACTATTTTTCCGCTCTTATCTTTTGTAAACCATAATATGAGCCTAGCATGCATTCCGTCTTTCTTCGTAATTGAAGTATTATTTACCTCATCCATATCTCCAAAAGAAGTCGCAAAAAATGTTTCTATATTTTTCTTCGCTGGGCCAAATGGAGTTATAAGTGGTCCCATTCCCTCAGCGACATAACATAAATTGAGAATACTAAACTCATTCTCTATTTCTTCAACTCCTAAAGTTTCTTTGAATGTATCATAGACTGAACAGATTCCGCCATTCCAATCTCTATAATCAAGCGGATTTATTCGTGAGCCCAGAAATATTCTAGTATATGGAACTTCTTCATAATATTTTCCAGAAAGATTTTGAATCTCTATTACTTTATCCTTTGAGTGTCCTTCATGATCTTTATAAAAATTAAAGATCTCGTAGAACATCTCAAGGTCTATCTCACTCCATTGACTCACCATATCCATCTAATATTTTTATTGTTGCAATAACTTCTTCATCCTTTGGTCCTGTAATTTCTATCTCCCCAAAATTTTCGCACCAAGTAAGAATTCTAGATTTAGTTCTCGTATCATAAAAACTAACATCACCGGGACAAGGAAATGGTTCTAAATTTTCTGGATATTCTAGTACAACTCCATCATCCAAGAGGAAGTTAACTTCAATTCCAAAAGTTCCTAATACTTTTTTCCAATTAAGATCATCAAAGTCCGGATAAATATTCTTTCCGACTCTAATCTTCCGATCTCCTAGCTTTTCGTACGCCATATTTAGATAGTATACAGTTTTTACAATCGAATATACATTGATTTCCACAAAAATTTATAATATCTTGTACTGCATCAAAGTCGCCAGGCCTGCAAATAGCTCCGTGATTTGTAAGATTTATTTGATATTCTTTCCCACTATAGTTAGATGCAGGAATATCGATAGCCTTCAAGCGTCCTTCTAGTGTTAATATGTTTATTCTAACACATACAGCGCCCGAAGGAGTTATTGGGCTATAGATATACTCAGCTAGAACTATCCCAGATACTGATGTTTTTTCCTTCAAATCTCTTACTTCCACAAATCGTCCAATTAATGAATCCGGAATATCTATTATATTTCCTCCCTGAGAAGCTACAGTTTCTATTGCTGTTTTAGCATTTTTAGTTAATCTGACTGACTGTCCGACCTCTAGATATTCATTCTCGTCAGCTTCTGATTTCTTTTTCTCTTTTTGACGAGATGGGTGTAGAACAAATAAATCTATCAAAAGTATAATAAGAGTTCCAATAACAACTCCAAGAACAGCACAAACTATTGTAGTCATTATTTTTTCGTAGATTTAGATGCGTTTCTTTTATATTTACTAAGAACACAGTCCTGACAATCTAAAATGCATTGTGATTTACAGAAGGCTCTTATATCTGACAAATATTCAGATCCCCTTTTTGTTTTTGGAATCTCAGTTTTAGAAAGAATAATATATAAGGATTCTTCTGTTAGGTTGCTCTTTTCTGGGTAATCTAAGTCTATGAACTTTGTCGTAATTGGAATTTCTTCCGGCGACCACATAGAGTTCATCGAGACTCTAGCCCAGTCAGCATTAAGCATAAACGCTATCATTGTTCTTTCGTTGTTTACAATAACCGGAACTTTAGATAATACAAAGTAGCTGTTACCGTCTTTATCTTGAACGCTATTGAAATAATTGTTTAGCACCGGATAGGTAATAGAACTAACGTATTCTTTTATCCTCTCTTCTGCAGTCATATCATAGCGATCATTTGCTTTTGATAAGGATAAAAACCTAAACAGAGATCTTATCTTTTTACTATTTACTATACAAAATCCAGTAAACAGTATAGAAACAATTATTAAAGTAAGTATTAATAAAAATATTTTCATATCCATTTAAACTTTCTTGACATATATAAGGAAATATATGTTCTTAGCTCAGTATACGAATTTGGAAAACGTGGAGAGACTTTTTGAGGGGATTCTATAAATCTTGATACTATAGTAGTTTTAAAATATTCATCCAGTCCTCTAGAACTAAAATTATATATTCTTTGAGATGAATGATTTCTTCTAAAATTTCTATATTGATTCTTGAAAAGTAGAAAAAGTTTGACGTTACCCTGTAAATAGGCGATAGACTTATTTCCTGTCTTCTTTTGGATTTTACAGTGTATCCTAAAGACACTCTTATAGCTATCTTTTTGTATCCCGACCCAGAATTTAGTTTTATACTTTGGCTCTATCTGAGCAGTATCTAAGTATTCTTTAAATTTTTGAATTTTAGATGTATCCCAATTAGAGGTATACAAAGTAAATGCTTTATCTATATCTCCTCCTTTTTCAAGAAGATGGTCCGGGCAAAATAATGAATACACCCCAAAATAGGTTATATAACTCGTACTTATTTCATACCTTTCCTGTACTCTTCTTCTTCCCACTCTTCTTTTTCTTCAACGTGTAATATTTCCATGCAAGAGTTCCAAGATCTATAATTCCTATAACAGCACTAATAATTGTAGCTGCTCTAAAAATTTTATCTTTTCTGCTTTCTACTACTGGAATTAGATCAACATCTTTAGCTTGAATTCCAAGTTTTCTTAAGGCTTCAATATTTTTTAAAGTCTCTTTTTTTCCGGCCGCTCCACGATAGGCCCATGAACCCTTTTCCTGATCTCGGACAATGGGAATATACATCTTATTTCTTTTTTCCATATGCAGACTTAAAAATTAGTGCTCCAAGAATTGTAAGACCCAAACTAATAAGAAGAGCCCCTAGATTTATTTCAGAATCTTCTAAATCATCTGTCCCTTGGGCCTCTTCGATAATTAACTGTTCGGCCGGGATAGAAGAATCCAAGATCTTATTAATTCTTATATTTTCCACAAATTTCTGACTTCCCTGCGCTAAAATTTCATCAGGGCATCCTGGTTTTCTAAGAATAAGATTGAATTGTTTTTCTTTTATCATAACACTATTATTTTAGTCATTACATGAATAAGGAAAATAGAAGAAATTTTATGCGATTTCTTCTATACAGTCCGCCCGAAGTATAAGCAGAGATTCACAGTCCCAACCATACAATGACATCCCATAGGATTTGTCACTCCATCTTGTTTCTGCCTGACCTTTTTCTGTTAATAAAATTCCGTCATACTTTTTTGCCATTTCTTCAAAATCAATAAGATCTCCGCAACAACTTCGATAAATTCCGTAAGTCGCAATTTTATATGGAACTCTAAGAAGGTCAACGACGGAATCTATTTGATATATTTTAGATCCTGGTCTAAGATGAAACCTGAATCTAGATTTTCCGTATTTCTTTTCCATCCACTCAGGCATTTCAGATTCAACCCACTGTTTCCATCCCCATTCTGAATTTTCTGGACTTGACCACAAACCTCCATGTGGTTTACAAAAATACGGTGTGTTTTCTATCGGTTTAAATTTTTCTACTTCAAAAGTATTTCCACATCCCAGAGTTATAAATATTTCTTCATTCATCAAATATAAGGAAATTAAGAAGGCCTTAAAATCTTATATATGATGAGTGGATTAAAATCACCTTGAAACATCGTCTTCCGGATCAGCTGGCCACAGGCCGGCTCGGGTCCATATACCGCCGACGCCATAAGGGGGAAAAGTTCGGCACAAAAGTCAAGGCTTCACTCGTTATTGGAGGGACGGGGTCCCTCCTTTTTTATTCCATCTAAAATAACTTTAAAGCCTTATATATGTAAAGGAATACCTAATGTAAAACAATACGTGAGGAAAAAGCCTTTACATTTTTATCCATGAAAAACTACATAACTACAATCATCGAAATCCTGGGCATTGAAATAATCGTCTGGGGTCTCTTTGCCAATGATGCTCGAAAAGCTGTGGCGAAGATTGGTGGCCGGGAAGTCTATAACTCCTGGGCCGCGACCATCATCCGCGAACGTCTCGCGGAAGGATTCTGCTACATTCCACGGGTTGCCAACCTAGGAGAAAAGTGGCGGATCCACAGTCGTTCCGACTATGAAGATATAGTCTGGACATGTAAGCTTATTCAGGAGCGCATCGGTCTGGTGGCTGCTGCAATTTATCCTGAGGGAAAGGAGGCTTAGGCCTCTTTTTTATTCCATCTATCTTCTCCTGATAGCCTTATTAATGAGAAAAACCAGAACAGTATGAAATATTTTACTAAAGAGCTATCTATCTTTGAGATGAATAAGAGACTATTTATTGTCTGGTTTTGGAAGCGTTTCACAAAAGTAATTGGAAAGATTATAGAATTCGAAGAATCTATTTTTGGTGTAGCAACTAGGGTAGCCAGACTTATTGGCACTCTAGCAGCCATTAAAGGAATCGAATCTCTATCCCTTCTTTGTGAAAATGAAAAAGAAAGAAATCAGATACTCGAAAAATATCATCTTGAGCTAGACATACTACGAGCTAATTATGCCCAGCTTAAAGGGGGCTGGTAGCGCTCCTTTTTATTTTCTTATATATGAATAAAAAATGAGGACTCCTATCCTAGAATTGAAATATATACTAGAGATAGTAGTATGGGGATGCATGTCCTAGTTCTCATTTTTATTTTGCACACCCCAGAAAGCAAAATCCTTATAAATGATATGGACTTACAATTTGATAAAGATGAGTTAGAATTTAGCTTAAACTTAGCTAAAATAAAAAATTGGTTAAAGGATGATCTTCACAAGAGGTTATTTCACGTCCTAACTTTAGAAAGTTATTCAAAAGATCCAGAAAACAAATCAAAAAAGTTATTTGTTATTGCATCAAAAGACATTGATCCAACATCATTCGCTTTAACTCTTAAAAGGATCAGAGAAAAGAAAGAGTCAGGAGGATCATTTAGTACTTTCTTAATGACGTCTATTCTTATTCTTTGTAAAATGACAGAGACCCAAAATAGAGAAGAGACACTTAAATTTGTAGAAGAAAAAGAACAGATACTTAAGCCAGTCGAGGATAGTTTATTTTTGGGAATTGAAGACGTAAAAAGATTTTTAAGAAAAGACAAAAATCGAAAGTATGTTGCAAAAATTTTGAAAGATGACTTAGAGCCTGATGAAGGTAAAATAATCTATGACGCTTTCAAAACCGCCTGTAATACTGGAACACTTGAAGAACGACTAGATTCTGGATATAATGAAGAAAATGGGATCTGGAAAGGTATTGTAGAAATGGTTAAAGCTATTATACAGATGAAGGGCCAGGGAGATATAACAGATGAAGACTTAGGAGATGAAAACGACTATGACTAGAAAACAGATATGGATTGCTGTAGCGAAAGGATTAATAGTTATTAGTATTCTACTTAGTATTCTCAAGCTATGTAAAATAATAAAAATATCATGGACTTGGGCGCTGTCTCCAGTTTGGATTCCTCTTTCCATTCTAACTTTGATGGGACTGATTATTAGTATAATCTTAATATCAATTAAAAGAACAAGAATATTAGATGATTGAAAAAGAAAAAATAGATGAATACAAGAGTCTGAGAAAAAAGTACTATACCATACGCGATTTGATGTGTGGTTGGCCAGTTATTTTCTCATGCTTTAAGAAAACAAAGAAAAGATCCTATACTGCTACTTATTTTGTATCACATGTAAAAGCAGTAAAACTTTTCCACAGTAAGACAGTAATTGTTGAATCTACTGGTCCTATCTATGTTAGTCGGAACTGGGAAGATGCCGGACCTAGGATACAACTTACGAAGCTTAAGAAAGAAGAGATAAAAGTTGACCTAAAAGGAATTGACCTAGATAATATAGTTCTAACTGAAGAATTTGAAGAAGACCTCAAAAAATTTGTCTTAGAAAAACTTGAAAATGTTATTAATTCCGCCGGAGAAGAAACTTTTGAGGAAGAAGATAACAATAACGATATATTTTAATTATTATGACACAGGAAGAACTATCAGAAAAATACATGGGGAAGAATATTGAAATCTTTACCTCTGATGATGAAGAAGTGGTTTGGATGTTCAATGTTAGATCAGCAGCAACAGTAGATACCATGGAAGGATATACCTTTATGGGCTGGCTTTCCGCTGACAAAACCCTCTTCGGAACTCCTAAAGGAATTGAAGTATATTCTGACCCTAAGGAAAACGACGAGGTTATTCTTAGGCCGGAGGATAAGGTAACAGTTTTTGAAACTCCAGAAAAACTTAAGGAAAGAATCGTTGAATATCTAAATAAACGTCTCCTATGCGATCCAAAGAAGAAATAATCAAGTACTTTAGGGAAGAAGTAATTCCTAGGAGCTGGGCAGAAGAATTTATAAGGGTCATCGAGAATACTAATCCTGAATTTGGTCCGACCGATTTTGGAATTCCCTTCGAAGAATATATTGGAAGGCACTGTCCGTCTAAGGTCTTCGATATAGTACTTGATGCATTTCCTAAGCCCCCGTGCAAGTATACTGATATCAAAAGCATTATTCATAATCCTATCTTAGAAAAGTGGAGGGTTCTGAATCAAAGATATCTCGACTGGCTACAGGGATATGAAGATACTGCCAAGTGGGTCTATCGGCTGGAGTCTACAAAACCAGATGCCGGCCTATGGTATGATTCGAAGGGAAACTGGTGCTTAGAAACAAAAGGTCTAGGCTGTCTTCCCGAATGTCAGACTAAGTTTCTTCCAATGGGATATGACGAAAGATATAAGAAAGGAGGCCGTTCCTGGTTTTCAAGTTGCAGCCGCCTTGAAGATCTTTCACACTGGTATTCCTACAGAGATGCGAAGAAACTGATAGATGAGAAGGGATTTGTCTTCACTAGATATCTTGCGACAGAATACTATGAATATCCAATGGAGACAACTTTCATACGTCATACATCATTGGTTCGAGAGGTCTTAGATATTCTTGATATATTTCCAGAATATAAGCCGAAAGAAATAAGCGAGCAAACATACTGGAATATGAGGAAAAGATGTGATCAGCAAGGAAAGCATAGATTCAGATATGGAGGTCTTGGAGCTTTCTGTACAGTCTGTGGATACTATGGAGGGTGTGGTAATGACTATCCCCCTCTAGGATCTGGACCTGATCTTATCTGTCATGGAGAAGCTGGATGGACAGCGATAATAAAAGGATAAACCAATTATTAAATCAATCTATTAATATGAAAAAACTTACGAGAGATTTAAATCACAGAGTAGTTGGCGGAGTTTGTAGTGGCATTGCTAAATATTTTGGCATTGACCCAGTTATTGTCCGCTTAGGATTCGTAGTTCTGTCCTGTTTATGGGGATGTGGAGTTATAGTCTATCTATTATCTCTATTAATCATTCCAAAGGAGGACGAAATAAAAGAAGGGGACTAATCATCCTCTTCTTTTTCTTCTTCATAATCTTTAAGCTGCCTTTTCATGTCTTTCCTAGAAGCTTTATCTCTTTTCTTTTCCTTCTCTTCTCTGAACTCGCCGATATCAAAATTCTCTCTATCAATCATCTTCTTGGTTCCTTCAGATACTTCATTCCACTTGATAACTCCTCTTTTGGCTTTTCCAAGGTCTTTGTGCTTATAATCTTTTCCCATAATAATTTTGGTTTAAAAATCTTCTAAACGCTCTTGCCTGAACTCTTTTTCGGTTCTTAGAAATATCTTCTTTTTTATCCTATTCTCTTTAATTTTGGTGATAGAATACAACTGTACCCTTCCATCAATCTTACCTTTACAGTCTGGCCAATCATCCATATCTAAACATTTACTGCCAGTAATAGAAACACCATAACATCTTACAATATTTACTTTATCTATAATAGTGATATCTACCTTAGGAGGACTTTTATATCCTGGTCCACTAAGAGAAGTTAAAAACTTTACATGGTCTTCCACTAAATACTTCCATAGACTTGACCTTTGGAAAGCTACAATGGTTATTTCTGGGGATGGATGATACGGTGAAAGGTCTACCTTATGTGCTAAAAAATACTTAATCGGTTTCTCAGGTTTTTTAATCCCTATAAATATCATTTCATATATAAGGATTTCCTTATTAGTGTATGGATGATATATTAAAATTAAAAGATGCCTTAGAAAAAAGAGAAGATAAGCTGGTTTTATCTTTTGGATCTACTAGGGTTGGTAGATTTATTATAGACCCCTATAATTCTTCTAATACTTTTGATCTGAAAAAAGATAGAAAGGCTATTATTAATTCTGAAAAATATAAAGATAACCCAAATGTTGTATTTTTCGAAAAATATTTTTCAGAATTTGTAAATAGTCTTCCTAAGAATGAAAGGTGGAAATATGAATATTATCCAGAAGTTCCTTTTAGAAACCCAAATACTAATCTATATAGTAGTCTCTATTCTAGATTTGGGGGAGTCGGCTCTGGAAAAGTGAGGAAATGGTTTAGGGTAGATTACTATTTTCCTGTTTTTGGAATTGCATTAGAACTTGATTCAAAAACATATCATGCTGATATTGCTATAGATCAAGCAAAAGAAAATATTCTTTTTCATACTCTAGGATTACCAACTCCTATACGAATGTCCCTGGCTTCTGGTGAAGAGTGGGAAGTTAGACATAAAATAAAACATTTTATAAAATATCTAAAATCTCTTCAACCTATGAAATATCCGTTTATAGACTATAACGGAATTATAGAGTCTTGGGATGCAGATAACCTAGAGATAATTCCATTTTTCCCATATATAGAAGCTCTTCCAGACTTCTTCTGTTCTCATGATGAGCTGTATTCTAGAAGAACACTATACTTAGGTCCGGAAGCTATACCAAATGAGGCGTTAAAAATAACCTTAACAAGAGAGAGTATTAGAAAACAACTACAGGAAGTGTATAGCAGAGTTGAAAATATTAATCTGGTATTTGAGAAGCCTTGAAATTCTTATATATAGAGTGTAAAACCACTTTAAGGCTAAAGAAAGACTGTGTAGCTACGGCGAAGCATGATCTAAGTCTTAGGGGTAAAGTGAATTGGTAGGTAATACAGGGGACTCTATGTATATTTATATATTTATGACTGGCCAGCTTAAGTAATAAATGTTCATAGGGGCTTATCTATAGCAGTAGCTTTGTCCGCCTCCCTATTTTTTTTTACCGGCCAGCGACACTCTATAGCCTTATATATGTTATGAGTAAAATTCATTTACAAGAATCCCTCTTCGTAACTAGAAATGGAACTGAGCTTCCACTTACCGACCTTGGTGAGTCGTATCTTGGTCACGGAGAAAGGGAACAGGTCTGGGGCATAAGAGATTCTGTCCTGGACGATCTCAGTGCACGGAGCTATAAAAGCGGGCACAAAGATGGGGTGAAGTCCGGATTAAAAATCGGAATCATCGTAACTGCAATCATTAGCGCCGGGGTTAGTATTGCTAACTATATACGACGCAGAAAGAAAAAGAGGGAACAGAGCCGTTAGGCTCTTTCCTTTTTTTTTAAACTAATAACTTAAAACTCTTATGTATGTTATGTTAATAGAAGATTTAGATTTACGTATTTGGGTATCATTTTTTACAGCAGATATTGTATACTTTATTTGGGGCTATATTGCAAAATGGTTAGAAAAACCTGTGGAAGAAGCGTATCAGTTCTGGTATAAAATAAAGATGAAAGGAGAAAAAAGTTAGTTTTTCCTTTCTCTTTTCCTTATTTGTGATATGAAATTTTATAAAGGAAATATTGAACCTTCAGAAAATACTATTTTTGTATTTGGAAGTAATCCAGAAGGTAGACATGGTGCAGGTGCGGCGAGAGAAGCTGTAGAAAAATTTGGGGCTATCTATGGCCAGGGTGAAGGATTGCAGGGAAATTCTTATGCAATTCCTACTAAAGATCTCAGAGTTAAAGAAAATAATGGCTATAGGTCAATTTCACCAGAAGAGATAACTAGAAGCATTAGGAAACTTTATGCTTTGGCTAGAGAACGGCCAGATCTAAATTTTAAGATTGCTTATCGAAACACCTATACAAGAAGCCTAAACGGATACACTGGTTTAGAAATGCTTTCTATGTTTTTATGTGATCTCCCAGTTCCTGATAATATATGGATATCTGAGGAGTGGGCAGATTTCATACTTAGAAATGCTAATGAAAAAGAGCTAATGTTTATGGGTGGAGTATATGAAGGATAAGTTTAAAAAATTTGATGGAACAGAAGTACCAGATATATCAGATTATGTAAGATCATATATAGAAAAGTATCCAGAAACTGAGATACTTGTTGGAACTGATAGTCAGAACCGAGGATCTATAACAACGTATTGTACTGTAATTGCAATGTATCGGCCCGGAAAAGGGGGTCACTGTATTTATAGAAAGTGGAAAACAAATAAAGTTACTGTCAGATCCTCTCGACTGCTGTCTGAAGTATGGGCATCTATAGAGGTTGCCAATCTTCTTAGTGATTCCGGAATATCTATAAAATACATAGATATAGATATCAATCCAAATCCTAAGTACAAATCTTATGAAGTATATTCTGGTGCGAAAGGTATGGTAGAGGGCTTTGGATATGAATGTAGATGTAAAACATTCATACCTCTTGTAACTAGCGTAGCAGATAAAATTGTTAAGAAAGCATAGTATGAAATTTTTATTACAACAGGGAGTTCTCCTAGATTTTGTATTTGCTATGCAGAAAGCAAAAGAATGGTGGGACTGGTGGAAACCTAAGGAAAACATTGTGGAATTTGTTGATTCTGGATGTTCTAAGGAAATCTGTCCTATCGGAAGTCTAGAATTTTGCTTAGATTATTATAAGAACCTTGGTATAGATCTTAAACCAATAAATGTCCCTGACTATCTTTTTCAATATTCTATCGGATATGGAAATGGAAGTGTGAAGAGTGCTGACTTTCCTGAATGGATTAAGGAGCTAGAAAAACTAGCCAAAATAAAGGTTGTAAAAACTAGTTCCATGTCTACAGAGGAATTAACTAGTAAAACAATAGGAATAGATAGTTTGCTAAGCCTTGAATGGAGAGGAGGGATGTACGTAAAATCGGAAACAAGATTTAAATACCCTGGGAACGGTCTCTACGATTCAATAAACTCATTCATAACCTCTGAATACTATGATCCTTCAGATAAATATCAGGTAACACATTTTGATCCAGAAATAGCTGATGAATGGAGATATTTTGTTTATGAAGGAAAGGTAGTCGGAATGAAGTGTTATGTTCCTGATGATATATTAAATCCAAAAATTCCAAATAAAAGTTGGGTCCTAGATAAGATTAGCAGAATAGACCTTCCAGCATACACGCTTGATGTTGCGGTGTCAAATAACCCAGATATAAAAACGCCAAAAATTATAGAAGTTCATGATTTCTTTAGCTGCGGTCTTTATGGATTTGATGATTATAACCTTCTTCCATATATGTTTTATCGTAGTCATCTTCGTAAATTCTTATAAATGTATGAAAGAAAGATTAACTGTACAAGATCTTAGAGACTATTTAAATAAACTTGATCCTAAATTTGACTCCGCTAGTGTTGGAATTATAAAGCCGGGCGGAGATAGAATAGTGGATTACGAAATAGCTACTAAAGAAAGTATAGGAATTGTTCTCTCACCGACTAAAGATAAAGAGAGACAAGCAGTTTTGGCTTTTTGTAGTAGAGAGGATTCAGATAAAATTGAAGAAATTTATAAAAAACACAAAGATGGAGAATAAAAGAAAAATAGGAAGAAGCGCTTTTGGTCTTAGAGCTCCCATCATTCGAGAAGGAGACAGTATTCAAGAAATAGCAACTAAAACCGTTCTAAATTCTGGGCTACCTATAGACGACCGAGATATTTTATGCATTACAGAGTCCGTAGTAGCAAGAGCAGCAGGACTATATGCTACGGTCGATGAAATAGCCCAAGATGTAAGAACGAAATATGTCGACGATGAAACTGGAGATCTAAAACACCTAGTATTATGGTATCCGATCTATAGTAGAAATCGTTTTGCAATATGCTTGAAAGGTATTGCTAGAGGTATGGATAAAGGGTCTACTCTATTTATCGTAGTAAGTCCTGAAGATGAGGTTGGAAATAAGCTCATAAATCAGGTAACTGGTATAGACATCATTAGATACTATACCGAAATCTGTGAAGATGAAGGAGTTAAGGTGTCGTGGTGGGGGAAAGAAGATGGAGATTATAAAAAGATCTATCCTAAACTTGCCAGACTATCTAATCATCTGGTCTGTCCCGTTCGAGATTATTCAGAAATTGTAGATTCTATAGCTAATTCTGCAGATGATGAGGTTGGTGATCCCTTTAATTGCTATACCTTAGGAAATATCTTAATGGGAAATGGTAAACCTTTTGGACTGTGGGGAAGTAATAAAGCCACAGAAGATAAGGTAAAACTATTCCCAGGCGACATCCTCTGTAACGAACTGGTTGACAATATTCAAAAGTCTATAGAAGAATGGACTGGAAAGAAGATTGAAGTCTGTGTCTACGGAGACGGAAGTTATCACGATATTCCTAGTGGTATTCTTGAGATGCTCGATCCGGTGAGTTGTCCTGGCTATACTTCTGGTCTTGATTCAATGCCTAATGAAGTAAAAATAAAAAATCTAGTCGACGATAAATATAAAAATTTATCGGGAGAAGAGCTTGAAGAGGCACTTAAAAAAGAGACTAAAGAAGCCGGAGATACTGCTGGAAAAATGATTTCGCAAGGATGCACTCCAAGAAAAATAACTGGACTCGTAGCTTCCTTGGCGGATTTGGTTTCAGGCTCAGGTAGTCAAGGATGTCCGTTTGTATATATAAAAGGTTACTTCGATAACTATGGAGATAATTAAACAGAGAGGTAAACAAAACCTCTCTTTTTGCTCTCCTGACGCCCTAGGAATCTTACTTATGATATGAATGAGAGAAGTTTATATCTCTGTGGTGACATACATGGGGATTGGAAAGAATTTATATGGACAGCGCTAAAACGATATCAGATTAGGGATGCTGATATTTGTATTCTAGGAGATTTTGGTGTTGGATTTGATAAAACAATGCCAGATCTCTATAAGTGGGCTGAGAAAAGATTAGAGTCAGCAGATGTAATTGTTTATGTAATTAGAGGAAATCATGATGACCCTAGTTACTTTACAGATACTGAAAAATATTCTTATCCTCGGCTTAAATTTCTTGAGGACCACAACGTTTATGACTTATGTGGAAGAAAAATTTATACAATAGGAGGTGCTTGCTCTACTGATATTGGGTGGAGACTAGCTATGAATGAAACTCTTGCATCAAGGGGAAAAGACAGAAGAGTGTGGTGGCCGGGGGAAGACGTAATTCAAAAACACGATGACCTACCAGATAAAGTTGACATTATTATCTCCCACACAGCTCCACTAGCTTTTCTCCCTGTTATTCAGAAATTTCCAGAGACACCAGAATGGCAGTATGATAAAATCTTAGAGGAGAGAAGATACTTAGATTATGTCTTAAAGGAAGTAAATACTGATTACTGGTATTATGGACATTTTCATAATCACTACTCAGGGTCTTATGGAAACGTTCTCTACCGTGGACTTGGAATTATGGAATTTATTGAAGCCGGAAGAATAGTAAATAATAATCCACAAGGCGAAGATGGAACCGAATGAATTAGATGTAGATATTAAAATTGTAAACAAAGTAATAGCAAAAATAGTAGAATCTGATCCAGACTTAATTGGAATAATAAAAAATCTCTTGAAGAAAAGTTTGGACAGAGATAATTACTATGGCGAAGAAAAATTAGAAAATCTTATAGCATCAAAAACAGAGATGCAAATACTTGACGCTAAGATACGAAGCCTAGAGGATAAATTAGGATTAGACTCCTGGAGACCGTATGAACACAGTAATACATCAATCTTAGATAGAGTAAGGAACTTAGAACATATGGTTGACAACTTATTGATACGACTAGAAAATTTAGAAAACGAAATAGAATATGGCAATAGATACGATCAAAATTAATAGTGTTGATATAGACAATAGCGGAACTATAACACTCACAGCGCCTGCTATAAATACAAACGATACTTCCGCTAGTACTATATCTATAGACGCAGGATCTTTATTAAATAACAATAGTTTTACCTATTCCGGAAATTTAACTAATATAGGAAACGGAATAGTGTGCAATGCGTCAGGAAATTATTATACCACCACTGGATTTTCTTCTACCTACTCATACAATGATTGTTATGAATCAGAAAGTGTTGAAGAAACCATAAAGAAGGAGGTCAAGAAAAAATTTGAAGAGATAATGGAAAGTGAGGATGAAATGATGCCCCTTATAAAAAATTATCTCAGAAAATATCTTGAAGAAGTTATGGATAATCCAGAGGAATTGATTAAAAGAGATAAAGAGATCGAGAGACAGAAAGAGGAAATTAAAGAACTAAAAGAACAGGTGGAGGCCTTAAAAAAAGAAATTGAGACTATAAAAAGCAATAGCCTATATCTAGGAGATGACTATCATAAACTAGATGGATTTAATACTTATCCTGATAATGGAATAATTTATACATCGAGTGACCCTAGTTGGTACTACAATTCTAATACGTCTACATTAAATATAAGTAATATAAGTGATAAAAACCCTCCTTCCACAATCGCCTAAAAACCTTATATATGTAGAAATACCTAAAGAGACTAGACATTAGAAACTCTAGTCTTTTTTCATTCTAATGTACTTGAAACGAATAGTACTTGGTTATTATAACATACGGAAGGTGCACACACGGAATTATAATAATGAGATCTGGAAGTGATTAGTCCAGCGTCGTCTGAGCGACGTTAAAATATGTGTGGCTTAAAGCTTAATAGAGTTTGTTTGTTGACTCTACACAGGAGGAGAATCCTGTGGCTTTAAGTATAGGCTTAGAGCGGAAAGAAATAATATGGTTTTTTAGACACAAATTATCTAATCTGGGATCCCATAGGGGAATCACCGGATAGATAATATTAACAAAAAAAATTAAATTATTCTATATATCGAAGAGATATATAGGCCTGAGATATTGAGAATATTCGAAGAGGATATTTCAATAGAGATATCTCAAAGCGCAGTAACTATGTATACGTAGTGAACTAAGAAAAATAGTTTAGATACTGTAAATTTAAGCTATCTAGTATTAGGGCGCCAATATAGTTTGGGAAAGTATTACAGACAAGTACCACTAGGAAATTTAGTAGAAGTTAACTTTGACTATAAGGATTATAAAATAAGAATGAGTATCCCGAGGAGGGAAGAAAAGGAAATCCTAGTACTATATTAGAAGTCTTTGGGAGAGAAGCCTAAAGCAGTGACTATAAACGGAAAGGGTATAATTAATTTTTAATTAATTTAATAAACCTTTCCATTATTTTTCGACTAGAACAAACAACACCATATGATATGTAAAATGTGGAAACCAATTATTCACTGGGGCGCCGCACTATTCGGCGCAGCTATCGCCGGCACTAAGCTGGTGGAAGAAACAGAGAACGTTTGGACCAAAGCCAACGAACATGGCTGGTTCAACGGAATCCGCAACGTCGCAAATGACGTTTCCAATTGGGTATCAACCCATAAATTCTGGAAATAATGACTACAGTAGAGGAAAGAGGATCAGATGGATCTTTTAAGCGAGTATCTTACTCGCCTTTCGGGTGGGCAGCAGCATTTGCTGTTATCATCGGAACTATACTAGCTATTTTCAGATAACTTCTTAGTGGGCCTTTGAGACCCACTCTGTCGTACGTTTAATACGTGCCTGATGAGATCAGAGATATTCCCCTAAAAAGGAATATCAAAGATCGAAACAGAGAATAAAAACCGGCTACTAATGTTAGCAAACGTTTATATTCGCCATGAACAAACAATATAACAAATATGAAAGAAAAGAAAAATTTCTTGATTGCCGGTAGCATATTTTTTGCAACTATCGGTTCTTTTGTTCTGGGTCGGATTACAAAAAAAGTTCCTGATCCAGAAAAACTTCTTAAAGCAGAGGCAGAAAATAAAGTCCTTTGCAGAGAACTTAAGAGAGCCCAAATGAGGGCCGAATCACTAGCCCATAGTTTGGGCAAGGTTACTCAGCAACTCTATGAAAAGGAGGAAGAATGAGACAAATAATTTTAACGAATGGCCGGGCGTCTTCAGGAATGTTTGACTACGCGCCCGGGAATGGCATTATATATGAAGGAGAGCATAATATCAACGACATTGCTGGTATTACCTTCACAAAGAATGCTATTGACAACCCCGTAGTTGAGAGACTCCTACGGGAAAGGTATGGCTTTGGGGACAACCTCCCTGAAGTTCAGTCTAAGTATAATCCGAAAACCAAAGAGTTTGAGAAAGATACTCGCTCGTACATTGAAAGCGGCGACGTTGTTTACTCTATTATTGGATCGGATGGTGAAAAAATTCATCGCGGAAAACTCAGCGGTGAAGAACTACCAATAGACTTGAAGATCAAAGTTCTCAAGTACGTTGGAATCTAATAAAAAAAATATGTTTAACGCTTAACCAACAAAAGAAAGTATGGCAAAAGCAAAACCAAGAACGGTCGAATACTACCGTACCCTTTTTACGGGAACCGGTACTGAGTTCGACATGAAAAAGCTCTACTCTGCAGCTAAAATGGCGGACGATCTTCATGATTTTCCGAAAAGATCAGCTGCTGCGTATCAAATCTGGGCATCAAAAATGCTTCGCAGATTGGAAGACGAGCCCGCTCTGGTTACTATAATCAGAAACGGAAGAGAGTACAAGAGTATCAAGATCCTGAATACCGAAGAATGTGCAAAGCTCCTTGGATGGGGCGAAAAGACTGAGGAAGGATCAACGAAAGAAACACCAAAACCTGTAGCTACACCTGCTCCTGTTGTGCCAGTAAAGATTGAGCTCTTTACTAACAACGAGGACAAACTGTGTGTAGTCTGTAAGGCGCTGCGCTATGCCGTCCGCGAAAGCAGAGGCGGAAAGTGGGTAGCAATAGATCCGGAAAAATTAAGCGAAGCGTGCCTCCATAAAGAGCGCTTTCCGGAAGTTCCGGAAATTCTTCAATACTTTTCAGAAGTAGGACTAGACTTGTCGATTCCTACTATTTCTGAAAAAGAAAGAAAAGTAGTGTTTCGCGGCCACTGCACCGGCCTTAAGAAAGTGTGTGAAAAGGGGAAACCGCTGTATCCCCGCTGGACCAAGCTCTGGAGTTTTGAGGGTGCGTGCGATGACGATAAAATCCTCGCTGCTGCGCTCGAAACGATTCGAGAGGAAGAAATAGCAAAAACAGCTAAAAAACCAGTTGTTAAAATCTCAGCCGATACTGTTCTTACTGATGATGATAAATTCAGAATTTTCGTCATCGGGGGATATCTGATGGATCGGATGGAGGAGACGCATGAAAACGCCTCTTTAACACAGCTGGCAACAGTATTAACGAAAAAAGGAAAGGGCCTTAGTACCCTTCGCCTCGAATCGTTAGTATCTTCAACACCTGAGTTCTTCGTCGACGATGACGAAGTATACCTTAGTTTAGGGAAAGAAGATAAAAAGACCTGGTGGGATAAGTTTCGTAAGAAATATCGCCCGCTTTCCGGAGAGACGGAACAGATCATATTCAGAGCCTGGATGGATCTAGACTACGTTTCCGCAGAGCTGAAGAACTGTCGCGTAATTCTAGTGGATGAACTTCCTAATGGCTTCAACGTCTTTAGGGTAGATCTTCCTAAGAACTCTATCGTGGCTAAATACAGTTTTGCGGAGCTCCTTCGTCAGTTCCGTGAAAGTAGAGGGGAAAAGCTCTACACCGAGTCGAAACTCATTGACAATCTCAGAGTGATGCGAGACAAGAAGAACGCAGCCTGGAAGTTCCAGGACGATCTCTATCGCTGGGAGATTGGTGCATTTGGAAAGAAGGGGGTTTAGGCCCTCTTTTTTTGTTCCGTCTAGGATCCCCTTAATGCTTTATTAATGAGAAGAATATAAACGGATATAGAATTAATAAGTTCTATATCTTTTCTTTTGAGATTTAAATTATGAATAAAAAACCAATAAAAATATTCTTTCCTTTGATTTATGACTATATGTTGTAGATTAATAATAAATATAATATCTCAATGTTTAGTATTGAATTCTTTTGAAACCAACAAGATTACTGATATGAAAATAATTAAAATTAAGGATCTCTGCGAGCTCAGAATCCTTGGTATTAATGCTTTCGTAGAAGCCTTTGGTGGTAGTAGAGTAGAGAAGGAGCAGATAATTAGAAACAATCTTCCTTGTATGACTTCCAGAGAAAATGGAAATCTAGTAGTATATACAAGGAATGATGTCTTCGGTCCTGCTGCTGAGTTCTATTATGACCAACTTTATGAGGATCTACGAGCAGAAGGACTACGCCGTGATGCCATTGAAGGTATCTGGAAACAAGTTTCTCCAGAACTTCTGGGCATATAGAAGAAAAAAGATAACCCCAATATTTCTAAAGGGATTATCTATTTTTTATTCATTCTTTAAATGTATCAATCTAAAATATCTATCTACACTATGAAATGCAGTAAGAAAATACTGTTTTCTATCTTCAGGTTCGTTTGAGAGTCCATAAGATATCATAATATCTTCTAAACTAACGACCGTATCCTGTAAAAAATTATTTAAGTCTTCAGATGATAAATATTTTTCTGCACATCCTGGTTGTAGTTCAGCCAAAGAGACGTGAGGAGTGTAAGAGTCAAAGTCTGAAGAAACGTCATATTTCATTCTAAGGCCTTTATTTATTTTCTGAAGCGGCTCATATAATACAGATTCTGGCTTTAGTTTCAAAACAACATAATCTGAATCATTTTCGAAGCTTCCTAATTCAAAAACATCAAGAACAGGAATTTCTTTTGGATCTTGAATTGCTTCTATAAGATTCCAATAATCATCTTCTCCCAAAATTTCTTTAATATCTTGAATTAGTCTAGATCTATCTAATTCTTTTCCTTGTGCATATAATAGTGTGATATGAGAATCAAGCTCTACCCCAGTGTCCTTCAGGTCGGCTTCGTCAAACATTACTTTAAGACTAATGGGGCAATCTAAGTTAACAGCTAACATTAGGCAGCTGTTCAAATCTTTACTTTCCATAGTCTTTTATTTAAGTTTTCCTGCAGCTTTGAGTCTAAATTTATTTTTTCTAGCCTCAATATTTTCTTTCACTGAAGATCCACCTTGTCTAAATCCAGATTCTTGATCGACAACAGTAAGACCCATACCTAAGAGTTGATTTAAGAAGGTCTGATTATCTTCTTTTGCTCTATCACCACGGGCTGCTTCAATATAAGATTTAGCGTTTCTTGATAGAAGGACAGATAACGACATTTCTTCAATTTTCTGACCGGTTTCCCTATATCTACCACGACCCATAGCAGGTTCATCGTAGTTAGGGTCAACCCCTTGGTAATACATACTAGATGTCACTTTATTGCTATAGCTAGGAATGTGATAAAGTTCTTCTAAGGTCATCCATCCACATTGAAGCGGCTTTTCAACCTTTCTCATCTTTCCTTTCATTCCTTTTACTATCTCATCAAACTCTTCAGGATCTAGATTTTCCTTAAGTTCGTCCAAGTCTGCTAGCTCTGATTCTGGCATTAAGATATCATACTGACTATCTACACCAAGCTCATCCATCCACTCTTGAACCTTGGCCGGGGTGAAATCAGAGAAACATCCAACATTAATATAATATACCTCTTCGATAGGATTACTTTCATGAAGCTTTATAAATTCCTCAACGCTAAGCTTATCATATCGACCAGGATAATATTTCTTAATCATTGGCATTATCTTCTTCCTTCCTGTAGCTGTGCCTTTATATTCCTCTACAAGATCGTAGATTCTGTGAATAATATTACCAAGAGACTGCTCAAGAAGAACACCAGCGATTTTACGGTTGATAGTTGAATAAGGATTCATAACAACCTCTACTCGATGCTGTCTTCCGTTCTTTTCAACCATAATAGGCATAAGCTCATCAGGAACCACAGTAGACACAACACCCTTACCACCATATCTATTGGTAACTTTAGAACCTACCATAAGAACAGTCTTCTTGATAAGTCTAATTCTAATCATATAGGTAGTTCTAAAATCGTAAGGATCCATATCTACAGGATCTAGAGTGTCTGACGCAACATACTCAGGGAATTTATCATATATTACCTTTCTATTTTTCTCATTCATATATTCCTCAATAACTTTATCGGACTGATATGAGAAAGTAAAGTCAGGCTTCTTTACTGATTTATTAATTATAGGTTTAAGCTGTTTCTGAACAATAACATCAGATACCCAAGCTTCGTCTATATTATTAGGAACCTTATACACAACCTCCTGCGTAAATTCAGTAAGGTTTTGTCCAGGCTCACCAAAAAGACCACCAAGTTTTTCAGTCAGCGCTTTATTAACTTCATCTAATCTAGTTACTGAATATACGGACGCAATTGGTTCAGTATATTTAACACGAGTTCCAATTGCAGGAAGCCACTTAATACATTGATTTGTTTTAACTTTATAAACAAGATCAATAATTGAATAGTGCTTCATTCTTTCCGCGTAGGATTCAGATACGACTAGGGCATCTTCATTGATAAGTCCAAAGTGTGCCGAGAAAAGAACTAGGGTATTTAATCCTGGTTTATATGTACTGTCATTAAGTCCGACTGGTCCAGTTATAATATCACCCTTCTTTACTTTCTGGCCAACTTTAACTTTTGGCTCAGTAAAGACATCAACATCATTTATACTTTGTATTGCTGTTCTTCTAGGGGTTCTCACTTCTTCGCCAGAGGACAAAGTAATATAAACATTATCTTCGTCAATCTTAGATACCTTTCCCTCGTCGTAGTCAAACCTATCATTTAATGTATTAGTATGTAGTTCTTCTGATCGACCAGTATCAACCAAAGGCCTTTCTGCATTAACCAACGGTATAGACTGCTTAATCATAGAAGTACCCATAGAAATACGAACTGAGTCAGTAAAATTAATAAATGGGATGCGTCTAGATACTTCAGAAAGTCTGTAGTCTGGGTGGAGATCAATAAGTTCAACCTCCTCTACCGGAACCATTTTTCTTCTCATTCTATGCTTGACTTCTACCATTCCATCAGCATTGGGCTTCAATGTTTTAGTATTATAGTCTACATATTCTGAAGAACAAACTTTATGATCTAGGTAATCTATATACTTTATAGTTATCTTATTAAAATCTTTATCCATCACATCAAACAGAACTCCTTCAGTGTCACTAATATGTGTAGAAACAGTTAGTGAGTTCTGAATATTTGTATTCTGATTGATTGGGGTATCTGCTATATCAATAAGATCAGCCATAGATGCATTATAAGCAATAGTTTTTGGAATAATGATTTTTTGACCAATACTCTCAAGATTTATTGCATTAACGCCAGGAGGAACTTGTAGATTAGCCTCGCCCGCTTTCGCTTCTGGAGTTCCCTTAAAAAATCTGAACGCAAGAGTTGAAATCGGATTAAGCTCTTCCTGAAGTTTTCCTTCTTTTTTATAATAATTGGCTATAGCTCTACGTGCATTTGTTAGATTACTTCCTCGATTTCCACCATGAAGCATATAATTCATGAAGCCGATAGGAACAGACTGAATTGTTTTATCAATAATCAAGTCCTTAAGTTTATCGTCTCCATAGTCTATACACTCATTTATAAGTTGTGTAGTTATAAATTCTGGGGTATAATCTAGATCAAGTTTAATCGCAAACTTTTTTCCTTGTTCCGGAGAAAGTCTTAGTATCTCTTTTCTGGGAAATTCATCTATCTTATCATAGGGAACTTCAATGGCCCTCATAAGATATTCTCCCTTCTCATCTCTTTTTAACTTTAGGATCTTTTTGTTGATGTCGTATCTTCTTGTATAGTCGAATTGAATTTCGTGTTCACTTCTTCCACTCATTTTGATACGACAGTTCCAATCAGGCTCAAGTCGATTTGTAGCGATTCTATATGATCCCTCGATAATAAATGTTCCATCAATTTCTTTAGGAACCTCAAAAGTAGAAGACAAGACTTTTGGATCATCCTCTATAGTATAATCTACCTGGACCGTCCATACTGCAGTGAGTTTATTTTCAATGTAATATGAAGCTGGCTGAGGCTCTTCTTCTACTATATGAAAATCTATGCTTGAAATTTTCTTTGAGCTATATATATCCGGGGCATTAAGATAATTTGCTACTAGTTCCTTTGCGCCTTTATCTCTAAAATACCCATTAAAGTTACTCATTTATGATAATGTTTTTATGCTTAATTGTTTATACTCACAATCAACTGAGTCAAAAAATTCTTCTAGTTCTCCTTTAATCATATCCTTAAGATCCCTAGCCTCTTTCCATTCTGACATAGGAAGTTCGCCAGTGCATCTAAAGAATGAATCGTAGGTGACTAGATAATTATATGTGTCCCTTAATTGATAGAGAACGAGCTTGACTGAGAATCTTTCATATTTCTCAGGGATATTTTCTTTGAGATTTTCATAAAGTATTTCTCTTGCTTTAATTACGTTCTCTTCTTTGCTATCTAGGACGTTATAGGGAATTTCATATGATAACGTTATTTTAAAATAATAGTTATCGAGATCTTTATTCATAACTAAAACTCACCAATATTCATCATATTCCCTCCGCCTAATCCAAATGCCGGTTTTTCTTCGGCCGATTTGGAACTAGATGCAGGGGACTTTCTCCGGGTAGTTTTATTGTCCACTTTATTATCTACGGCCGGAGTTCTATCGGCATCAGGGGTAAAGGCGGTATCTGAATATATAACCTCCCCATCTCGCCGTATTGTTATCTCAATTTTTAATTCTCTCTTAAATTCAGGAATATCAAACTCTATCTTCATATCTTAATAATTTTGCCTGGGCTTTGAAGTTATCGCCGCCCAGGATTATTATTTCTTTTTATTTTCTTCTTCTAGCTTTTCTTTTTCTCTTTCTATATAGATATTAACTTGTTTAGTTAACTCTACCAGTCCAGTAACTATTGCTGATAATGTTGATAGAATTTTCATAAAATCTCTTAATTTTACTGTCATTTTAATCAAGCGTATTATTTAACAGTAATCCAAGAATAGTCTCAGTCATAACATCTCCCTGAAGATTAACATCCCCCTTAAGAGCTCGACCAACAACTTTACTTGAATATCCGTAAGATAGAGCAGTATAGAACGATTTCTTACTTAGGGTAGCTTTATTAGTTCCCTGGAATTCTATTTCTTCTATCTTTGCGGTGTCTGGATTGTAAGAAACTGAAGTAAGACCTCTGAAGATAAGTTCAATAATTTCTTCTTGGGTAGAGTGTAGATCACTAACCCCAGTCTTTCCATTCTTTAAAAGATAGCCATTATCTGTAAGTGTATACATCTGCTTCCTGAAGACGAGATAGCTAGAATTAATATCATCGCCAAATCTGGAAATCACGTGGTTTATGTTTACCACACCACTACATATTCGGTCATATTTCTTGACTTGTGCCCCATCTGGGAAGTAATACATACATAGTGGATTATATTGATAAACGCCACTTCCAATATGGACTTCTATCTCTCCATCAGGTGTTTCTACGTACTTGATTTCCCCATCTTCGAGCGCATAGCAGTCTGATACAATTACATTATCTTTTTCATAATATCTAAGACCATCTGAACCTTTTGCTTTCATCAACTGTATCATAGAATTAAGTTTAGCGATAGGAGATACAGTATTATAAGCACAGCAGACATTTTCGCCCTTAACGAACTTATCCTTTCCGAAAGTAACTAGATTATCAGGTCTTGGGTATTTATAATCTTTTCCCCTCGACGTAATATATATCCATCTACCTTCCTCTCTGAAAGTACAGGAAGCATGCTCACATACCAAATATCCGGACTGATCAAGAACTCTTTCATGACCTCCATGCTTAAGTCCTAGTGCTCCTTGAGTTGTAGCTTCAGTAAAGGAGGTTGCAAAAGATAGACCAATTGCAGAACCATCAGTGATCTTAAATTTAGTACCAATAAGATCTGGAGTTACGACATTAAGGTCCCCTTTATTCTTAGTTACTATAGAACGAACAGGAACAAGATCGTCCTCATTCTGTCTAGCCATTTCCTTGTCTGGATAAACTGTTCCGTTAGGCGCAGTTCTTCCAAGGGCTTTATATCTAGGAATTAAAAGACCAGGATTTTCTTTATCTTCTCCATCATGGTAGACGTAGTTATTTAAGACGAATGAAATTTGTCGTGTAATATAACCAGAACTAGGAACGCCAGACTGTTTGATCGCCTGAAGTGATCTATTTTCAATAGAGTGATAGATCATATCCTTTTCGCCATAGCCCGCCAGAAGATTACCTCTTGTTATAATTGGCTTTTCTTCAACACCACTAATTATGAGTTGTGGCATGTTAAGGGCAGAGATAGACGAAAGTTTAACACGACCGGCACGTTTAAGTTCATCTTTGAGATCTTCTGAAAATTTGCCTTCGACTTCCTTTTCATATTCAGCATATCTAGTAGTAAGAAGAGCAATCTTCTGTTTATCAGTTAGTTCTTCCGAGTCTGCTATCTTACATATATCTTTATAAGTTTCAGTATCGGTATCTACATATAGCGTCTTGAAGTCAAAAGTTACTACACCAGCTATTGTTACCGCTTTTAGTGCTGCCTTCTGAATTGCAAGTCTCTTTTCAACACCGTCCTCTTCCTTGTTCAGGTATGCAGAAAGTTTTGCAGCTGCTTTGGCATCCATTCTAGTTTTTTCATCCTTTAAGATAGGAAGCTTGTCAATATCTGCACCAAGAATCTTAGAAAGTCTTAGTTTTCCATAGCAAGTTACTTTATTCTTGTAATCTTCTGTCCCAAGTTTACCAGTAAAAGTAATAGGTGTTCCAATCTTTATAACATGATTTACTTCACAATCTTTAAGTACATCAACATAATTTGTATAGAAGTGTCTAGGATCATCTAGTTCCTTAGGGTCTTCGTCTGGTACAAATTCTGTCATAACTGCAAGACCATTTAAAGTTTCATGATTAAACGGAAAGATTGGATTGTTGTTTTTCTTGTATACATTATTGTACCTAGGAGACATCTTAGCATATACATCATCTGCTACATCTGGAGGTACGAGCTGAATTGAAGTAGTATCACCATCGAAGTCAGCGTTTAAAGGTTCACAAACTGCAATAGGAAATCCAATTGCATAGGTATCATTCAGTCTCATCTTCATACAATACATAGAATATTCATGAAGAGCTGGCTGACGAGTCACTAAGACATACTGCTTCTCAGCATATTCTTTAAATTTCTCTTGAAGAACATCATCAAGAGCCTCTACCTTTGTTGCCTTCTTAGCCTGTTTCAAGCTAAAGCCCATTTCGTCTTGTAGATACTGACAGAATCCTTCACGACACATTTCATAAGCAATGTGTGTAGGTACGCCGAGTTCATCTATTGCTAAAGTAGTAGACGGAACAATAGGGCAACGTGCGGAGTTCTTTGTACGGACAGAATAAAGCTCTCTCGCAAAATTTTCCTTTGATGTATTAAGGAGGTCGGTAGACATTTTCTTTCCAGAGTTAATAAATGCTCTTAAAAGGGCAGTATATCTAACTCTTTCTCCCGGAGCTTTAAACATTCCCATTACCTCGTTATAATTAAGGTGGGAACTATCGTTAGCTAATGTATCTTCTGCACAACATAGACGTATAAGCATTGAATACCAGACAGTCATAGGGTGGTTTCCTAAGACAGTTTTTCCTGATATTTTTTTAATGCTATACGGTCTCATAATAGCTGGAAGAATGAGATAGTAACGATTAATTAATTTTTTGTACTCTTGGGCATATTCCGGAAAATTATCCTGGAGAATCTTAAGCAATCCTTCGTAAGAACATTTGGATTCATCATCTATATATTCAGAAACTTTTAGTTCTTTTGTTTTTGGATTGTAGTCGAATTGGCAAGAATCAAATACTTTTATATTAAACTTCCTGCCGTTTCTTTGATCACTATACCCAAGACGTTTTAGATCTTCACTGACAAATTCTTTAACTATTTTGCTATCTTTAAAGACCTCTTCAAAGAGTTCATAAAAAACATCAAATCTTAGGTCATTTAGATAGTAAAATGGAAGTTCTACACGTGCAAAACGTCTAAGTGCCTCTTCTTTTGTAAATACCCGACATCCACAGAAAGGACATGGGTCTGAAGATGGTCTTTTTAGTTTTCCACAGTAGCATCTGTCAGAATAAATTGAGCCGAAGATACTTTGATCGAATACACCACCTGCATATGGCTGAGGGTTGCCACATCTCAGATTCATATCTCGGTGATCGTATAGAATCATGTCTCTTCCTTCCCTTCTAGTATAATCTAGAATCGCCTCATCAGTCAATAATTCAAGTGATACTGACATAATTTAGTCTTTAAGTTTTTCTTCTTCTTTAAAGATTACCCCTTCGGTAAGATCGGATGAGTATTTATTTGTCTTTGACCACTCCTTAAGGACTTGTTTTACATCAGAAATAGCTTCTGATCTAGTTTTGTCTTTAAGTTTATAGTAAATACCCGCATCTTTATCTTCTATTACTTCAATATAATTAGATATAGTATCTTGAGTTATAGCCTTAGAAACATTAACCCATCTAGAACGATATTGTTTATAGATTACAACATCTTCGTAAGTAAGATCAAGGTCTTTAAAAGTTTTCAGAGTTCTAAGTTGTGCAGGTTCATTTTCAAACCAAGATAACTGCATTTGTCTAACTCTATCGGCTACTTTTTGTCTTCCTGCTTCTTCGTAAGCTACAGCAAGTGCCTCTACTACGTCATATTTAGATTTAGTAATTTCCCTCATAGCATGATCTATCTGCTTAGCATATTCCTCTGGCATAGTTGGACAATTAATTAGAAGATCATACATACCTGAAGAAAACATAAAAATAATAAAAGCTGGAAGTTGTTTTTCCTTTCTCTTCCTAGAATTAATAGTTTCCTTTGATAAGTCACGATCTGCCAAATACCCGACAAATCTTGCTATATACTCTCTTGCTGCCTCGGTGAATTTAATATTAAAACCAGTACTATCAATAACATAATCATTGTCTAGTTCTATTTCGATATCAGCTCCTCGAATAGGTGTATCAGAAGTATACACAGAATTAACCATTCTATTATGGCCTTGTTTTTGGAATAGATCTTTAAGAATATTAGATCTGGTAGACATAGAGGAGTGCATAGGATTAGCCATTAAAATACTCAGCACAGTATCTTGTAGTGCTGTGTCTTTAGAATTTCTATTGGCGGCTACTATATCATCATATGTACTCTCTAGCCAGATCTCTCGATCGGTCATATGCTTCTTCTTTGCTTCTTTTTCCAAGTCCGCTTTAGCTCGAGACTCTGAAGCATCATCAGCATCATCGTTGAACTCATCAGAGTCCTCTTCATTTTCATCTATCTCCGGTTGATTTGAGATGTATGCAGAAGATTCATCAAAGTTCTCATCTTCATAATCTAGCGAAAAATCTTTTTCCACCATTTTCTAAAAATAAAATAAGTTTAAAATTATAGGCTTAGTTTTATCAAAAACTAGCCTTTATAAATATCATCTCAATTATCAGGCTCTTAGCCCATAGAAAGCGCAAAAAGTGGTATTTCAGCGGGCTTAAGTCCTTATAAATGATAATTAATAAGTAGATATGAATAAGATAAAAACAAATGAGGTTTATGTTATAAATCAACCTAAACACTCAATTATGACATTTATTTTCATAGACCCTAAATTAGAGTTAATGGAGACTTGTCATAATTTAATACTTAAATTAGCTGAAAACTCCGACATAATGTTTATTTTCAAATCCATACGCGGGATTGATCCAGACGCCTTTTCAAAAGTTTATGGAGCCTGCTCGTGGATTGTTTCTGATAAAATAGTTGCAAAGACATTTGTCAAAGCCTTTGCTTATTCTATTGCAGTTTTCAAAGACTTTGTTGGATTCCTGACTTTTGACAACTATTCTACTAATTCTATAAAATATTGTATGTCTGATTCTGATATAGAAAGACTAGTACAGGTTGCTGGATCTGGAATAACTAGACCTATATTCTCGGCATCTCATCTTAATGTTGAAGAAATGTATGACATATACAGAACAGATAATATACCAGAGCCAGTTTTGCCTTGGAAAAAGAGACCAGACGTACGAAGAGAGTATACTACTTGGAAAATGACTTCAGAGTCGGCGTTCTTTAGACCATCTCTTTTCGAAAAACTTAATACCCTAAGCGAAGATTATATTGACTCTTTTACCTGGGAAAGCATACGATATTTTATAGCATCAGCTTGCGAATATTTAGGAATCAAAAGACTAAACTATAGTATTTTTGATTTAAATATAAATAGACTATCGGATTATGTGGACGCAGAGGGGAAGAAATAATTTATATCCAGAAACTATAGAAATTTGGAAAATTGGAGATAAAGTTCCTGAATGGTTATCAGATAGAGCTAAAATTGAAATGGTAGACCTCGGAAATGCGGATAAAATATTAAAAACTACAGAGCTCAGTTCCGGAGGATACGAAATATATGAAGCTTCAGGAAAAAATGTACTAGTAAGAGTTCCAAAAGATGGAACAGTCTGTTTTGGAGATAACAGGGTATTCTCGCTAAGTAAGATGGAACTTGATCTCCTTTATGAAGAAAAGAAAAAATAAAGAGGGAACTTATCCCTCTTTTTCTTTTGCTCTGATACTCACTTCATTGTTAAAATGCTTAGCAACATACTCACGTACTGCTTCACAAATTTCAAATGCAGTGATATTATCTAGAATAACTTTATCTCCTTCAAGACTTACATCAAAGAATCTTTTATCCAAGGATTTCAAGAACTTTAGTATAGTCGTTAATGATATCGTCTGTTTTAATCAGAATCTCAAGTTCTGTTTCATCCTCCGGAATAGTGTTCACTATAGTGGCACCTCTCGAAGTATAGTACTGAGAAAGAATGCTGTAAGTAGTAAAGCTGTTCTCAACAGTATAGAACTTGATAAGATCCTGATTTTGTCTAGACTTGTTAACCGGCATGTCATTCATTCCGGCCCCGATGAAGATAGCAACTCTATTTTCAATGTCAAAAATCCAAGCTGCCATGCTAGAATCTTTAACCTCGATCTTCTTTGAGAAGTCTACATTCTTCGGTGGAATCCAGTTTACATTTCTGGTCGGGAAGACGTCATCATAGGTAACATATCCAAGCCAGTTAGGCAGGGTGTCCAGATTTCTTCCCTCATAGTTACAGACATCCATGACTACATATTTCCAACCTTGCTTAAGGGCCTTCTTTATGTCAATGTCGACAAACTCACTGCAATCTCCACTACGATGTCTAACATCGCCAGAATGGACGACAGCGTCGTCTGACTTCAGGCCAGTGTTCCATCCGACATTTCTGAATGTCTTCTCATCTTTGTAGAGATATGCATGCAAATCCAGATCCTCTCGACCAACCTGATCCACCCAATGGATAAACATTCTAATAAACTGTTTATCTCCAATTGGAATCTTAGTACCAACAGGAATAACTCCAATATTGGTTCTCATTCCACTGGGTACAGGAATATTTTTAATGGCCGGATCAATGTATACCATCTTTCCAGTAAGATCCTTCTCCGTAACGGCCTTGTCAATGTTAATGAGAATCTTTCTCTCAATAAATTCTCTAATAGTATCAACAAGTCCCTGAGAGATTGGCTGAAGAGGAGTCAGACACTTCTTAGATCTCTCTCCCTTAATGGAGATTAGTCTCGGCGCATCTGAGTTTCGCTTATCGTAGTAACTAAGGAGCTCAGTCAGGGTCTTATTCTTCATTCCATCAGTGTCGATAAAGACGTTGAAGATATCATACTCCTTTCCTTCTCTACTGGCACGCCTAATTAAGCTGTCGAATCGTCTAACTAGCTCGCCAGGTCTCTTAGCAATGAACTTTGCGATATCGACGATATCTTCTGCCTTATTGTACTTTTCCTGAAGCATCGAGTACCAAGTCTTATATTCTTTCTTGATACCGTTATCCTTTAATGCAGCAAAGAATTCTGCAGCCTTCGGATAAGTCTTGGTAAACTCGCCCGGATGAAGTCTCTCAGAGAGAAGCAACCAGTGCCCATAAAACCTCTTAGCGTCGGGAACTACAACTTCCATGCTCTTTTCGGTTACCATAGTATCTATAATTCCCATCAGAGCGCGGCGGGAAGATCTAGGAAAAGCCTTAAGCTTTCTCCATTCCGGGTTACGAACTTTGCTAGAATATCTCCAGGAAGTTTCTTTGATCTCTTTAGGAACTCTAAGAAGTGCGGGATCAGCACCCATCAGATACAAACCATATCGTAGGACATCATTGATTGTTCTGGGTTTGTAGTCTGGCCGATGAGACATGACTATACATAGAGTTTCCTTAAAAGGAATTTCTTCGGGAAGCTTATAATCCGGATATTGATCCAGAAGATAGCACAGTTCTTCTTTAGTTGTTTCCGTAATAGAGTTTCCAGAAGCTAGGATTGACTTGAAGATTGAAAGAACATCGCTCTCATTCAAAACTTCAAGTTCACGGGCTTCTTTTCCTGGCAGCACACTGGAAATAGTTTTTCTTTCTTTATCAGTATACCAGGGATTCTCCTCTAAGAATTTATCATAATCAAGAGTTTCATAAATCTTTCTCTGATTTTCCCACAGTTCCTTCTCAGTTAGAGAGATTACCTGCTCAGGGAATCCAGGATAAAGCGGAACCCAATGTTTTCCGGGATATAAGTCGGCAGCAGCGAGAGGGACAACAGTATTGTGTATCTCTACCATATCCTCATCGCTGAGAAGCAGTATAGCTTTCGGAGATAAAGTATATCCAAGTTCTCCTAACTCTTTAGTTAGAGTTATGAGTCGAGCTTTTCTTTCATCATTCCATTCTACTGGATTTTCATTTGAAACATAAACTTTCTTTCTTGTAAAAGCTATTAACTGTTTGTTCATCATAATTTTTTTTTATCATTTTAAATCGTACATATGTAAGGAATTGAATTGCTCTCACGACGCCGTATATTTCTTATATATGATGAATAAAATAAATATAGTTACTATTTCTAAAAGTGATTTTAGAAATATCTTAAATATACTAACAAGATTCTTTACGTTTGCACAAACTGGATATTCTGATGGATTTCCACTATCAGACTTTGATTATTTAAAAGACGTTAGTTTTCCGGATAAAATACCGGAAGGAGGAAAACTCTTTATAGATTATCCCATGAAATATCCTGTATGTGTAGATGTTGTTCCCTTTGATACTGTATACGATCTCTTTAAACAGATTAAAAATGTTCTAGAGATTACGTGCAAAATAGAAAGAGATAAATATGGAGTTCCAAACTATATAAAGCTTAAAGACCTATATGTCGATAAGCTTACGGTTTGTACTAAAGGAGATATTATTGTTTATATAAAAAGTTACTAAAATGAATCAACAAGAATTAGCAAAATTAAAAGCATCTTATTCTTATTCTAAAGGGAATTACAAATATATTCCCATGGCTTCCGAAATTCTTAAATACATTGGACAGAACGTAGTCCTAGTTACTTTTAAGAAAAACTGGACAACTAGAATGTCTGAAAGTGGAGAGGAAGTAAAAGAATATAACTGGACAGATCTTCCTGTTGAGAGGGCTGAAATTATTTCAATTAATGATTACGACCCTATAACAATGACTTACAAATGTAAATATAAGGTCGAAGGAAATGATGGAGAAAAAGAAGTTAGAATTCAACCTGAAGGATTTGAATTTTGTAACACTGAAGACGAATCTGTTGAAGAATTTGTTAGATTTGTTCCTTATTCTTATCATTTTAGAATGGCTGAAGATGAATTTACTTTTTCTAGAATTGCAGAATTATATGAGAAAAGAGACACGCTTGATCTTGAAGCATTGCAAACAATTTCAGAATCAAAAAACCAAGGACAAGTTCTTAGATACTCTAATAATATTGGGGCTGCAATAAAATTAGAAGATGGCACTCTCTTATGGATTAGATTATATACACTTAGACTAAAACACAGGCAAGGAAATAAATTTGGTCTATTCTTCTCTAGTGATGATCAGAGAGAGTGGAGCACAGTGATAACCAGTGATGATAAATTTTATAATATCGGAGACTGGGGAACAATGAAAATAATTGACCTAAGCGACGAAAATTAATGGGCAAGAAGATAGCTGTTGATACCTATTACTATAGGGACCGTGCCAAGACAGTAGGAATTATTTTTAACGAATGGGAAGACTCAGAACCAGAAAAAATAGTAGTATCTTGGCTATCTTCTGATCAATACGGACCGTATATACCAGGAGAATTCTATAAACGAGAACTTCCCTGTATACTAAGTCTATTAGATAAAATACCAGACATACTAGGATATGACGCTATTATTCTTGATGGATTAGCACATCTTCCAACAGTGCCTGGAACGCTAGTTGATGGACTTGGTATACGGCTAGAAGAGGAACTAAATAAAAGATATCCAAATTTCAGAAACAGCGATCCTTTTGGTACTGGGAAGATTTATGGTCCTGCGGTAATAGGAGTGGCTAAAACTCCATTTAAAGGATGTGACGATGATTCCGGAATTGAAAAAGTATTTAGAGGATCTGCAAAAAAGCCGCTATATGTTTGCACAACCTGGTATAATATGTCGTCCTCTGAAGCTGGTGAACACATAAAGACGATGCACGGAGAGTTTAGGATACCAACTCTTCTAAAAATATTAGACAAGGAGACTAAGATAGATATATGAAAAAGTTTGTGATATTAGAGGAAGGAGATTTTTGTATATCTCTCCCTGGCGCAAGAAAAACAATAATAGTCCAAAATAAAGAAGTCTATATCTCTGATACAAATAGTTATCCAGGAGATATAGAGTTTACTAAAATTGGCGAAATAAATAAAGAGGGTTAAAATTCCCTCTTTATTTTATTTTATTTTAAAGCTCTCTAAATTACTTAATGAAGTTTCAGTCCACTCATCAATCATCTTACATACTTCATATTTTCCTATATTAGAATAATATAAAGCGACATCTGACTTGCTTGGGAAAAACATAGTAGCCATAGTTTTTGGAGAATATTCATAAACTACCTGCCCACGTCCTAACCATATTGGATATCTTCCTCCTCCCATATCTCTGGATGTAAATCTAATACTAGAAGGAACAAGTAGACCAACGCTGTGTCTAAAAGGACTTGAATAGCTAACGTAGTATTTTCCTTTACTATTTTTAAAAACGTCTGCTTCAGGAGTTGCCTCCCAATATTTTTTATTTGGATCTTTTCCTGCAGTAAGTTGATATTCTTTAATTCCAAAAAGATACTGATATTTCATATATTCTGTCTTCTCCTTTAATTCTTCTATACATGAATCAATTGCCTCATTCCAGCAAAAAACAGCGTCTTCTTCTGTATCAAACAAACCAGCAGTATTATTTATAGCCCAAAAGGGCATAGCATACCAGTCTCTTGCTCCAAATGCAGTTATAGAAGTAAATGGAGATGTTAGAACAATTTCGCTTCCGTATCCACCTCTTAAATCAGATATAAAAACTTCAGCAGGGCAGAGTAAGGCTAGTGTCTTTCTATACCTATATGATAAAGAGAGATTAAATGCCCACACTCGTCTTCCTACAAAAAAGTCTTCTTCATTAATTTGTTTCGTCTTTGTCCACTCCATATCCTTTTACTGAGCTTTTATAGTTTTGTCTTCCCCATTTATCAAAGTCTATTCCGCCTGTCTTTTTGTAAAAATAGTCTAGGATTTGGTCAAATGAAATGAGGAATGTTCCTAATTCTTTTGCTAGTGCACCATCAAATCCAATATCAACCATTAGTCTAGGATTATCTTCAAATTCATCATCTAGACTTCCGTGCACATGACCAAAGAGATGAAGTCCTCCATGATACATATGATTAAAGTCATAAATAGGATAGTGACACAGCGAAAGTGAATAATTCTTTTCGTTCTTCCTGATAATAATATCTAAGATATCTGAAACGGTGAGACACATTTTTCCTATTCTTCCTCCCCAGTAAAACCCATATTTATCATGGTTGCCCATAATTTTATGAATCTTTTGGGTAGGAATCTGTTTCATTATGTTTTCTACCTCTTGTTCTTTCAATCTCCAAAAATCATCACCAAGTGTAAAAAGAATATCTTCTGGTTTTAATGTTTCCTTAATAGTTTTTAGAATATATTCATTCATATCAGACACACACTTGAATGGCCTATTCCCAAAATAAATAGCATTCTCATGATTATAGTGTATGTCTGACATAAAGTAAATATTCCCTTCCATCATATCAAGGTTGAATACATCTTTAGTCTTCATAATTTTCTAAAGTTATTTTATTTTTTCTTTTATAATCTTTTTTAGATTTGAAAACAGAAGTAGATCTAAAAGAAATTTGTTTTCCATGTTCTTTTATTTCTAGCTCCCGTCTTGTTTTCTTCGCGAGCTTTATCGGATCGTATTTCTTTTTCTTCTTCTTTTTCATATCATAAATAAGGATATAATGCCTAAGAGAAAGCAAAAAGGGGTATTAAAATCCCCTTAATTTTTTAATATCTGCTGCAGTATTTAAATATTCAGTCATTTGCTTATCAAACTCTTCAAGGTCTGGTATTTCATCGAGATGTTTAAGTACTGCTTTCACTACGTTCTGCTCTCGTTCTCCAAGATTTTCATAATCTCGTCTGCACTCTACTACAGGAATATCTCCTACAAGTCCTCCTATAGGTTTTCTTAATCCTGTTATAATATCTGTTTCAATATATTCTTTAAATTTATTATATATCTTGAGCTTCTCTTCGTTGCCAACCCAATCATCAACCAAACGCTCATATTTGAGTGCTTGAGATATTACTTGAATAAACTTATGAAATACAAATGCTAAAAGAATGAAACAAATAAATTTTACTATACCTACTATACTAATAGTTATCATATTTCATATATAAGGAAATTAATTCCTTACTATTGATATGGAATTTAAAAGAGGAGATATAGTATATTGGAAACCAGATGATGGAAGATTTAAAACAAAAAGTGGAGATCCGATGGCTATTGCAGGTATCTATTTAGAAACAGACCCGGAAACAGGGAAACATCTTATAATAGATTGTATTGCATGGAACGGAGAATGGTATAGTGGAGCAGAAGAAGTTGACTCAATATCAATACCAAATGACGGCCTTAAGTCTAGATATTTCGGAGGAAGAAAACGAGATGAAAACAGAGAAAGGCTTTTATGGAAATATGAAAAACCTGACACAGAAAAGGAAAAATAAACCTTTTCTTTTTATTTTTCTGCCAAAATGTCAGGTCTTATATAGTGGTCCAAGTATTGTATAATAGATAGTCAGAAATTAACTTTTAAAACATTATATATTATGAAAAGATTTAATACTTATTGGCCACTAGGACTCTTAGATGGGTTCTTTGGTAATTACAGCGGATTTGTTACCGAACCTAGACGTGAAAGACTTGAAGAAAAAGAAGATGGTTGGGTTCTTGAAATTTCCCTCCCTGGTTTCAAGAAGGAGGAGGTAGAAGTTAAAACAGAAAATGATATTTTAGAAATTCATGGAAAAACAACTAGATGGGATAAAGTAGATTACAATAAAATCTATATACTTCCAGACGAAATTGATAGAAATAAAATCTCTGCAAAAATGGAAGATGGAATTCTCGAGATAGTGCTTCCAAAATACAGAGAAGAAGAAAAGAAAGAAAAAACAAATCTTATAGAAATTCAATAAAATAAAAAGGGGTCCTCAAAAGGGGCCCCTAATTTTTAATCTTTAACTAAGTTAACTACCTCAATACCGGATTCATACCGGCCATTGATTTTGTTTGCCCACACCTGATAACAGGCATGATCATAGATTTCTTTTTGGTCTTCATACGTCTGATCGCCTCTAACAAAAGTTTTATAAGCGACAAGGACACTGTCCTCCCAGATACGATATGTTCCAAAAGCAGCACCCACTGAAGACTTTTCTATGAACTCAAAATGCTCTCTTTCTCCGCTATCTGGCTCTATTCTTTTAGTGAGATAGATTACTGCTGGATCTGAGCACTTTTCCGAAAAATAATCTTTAAAAAGCTTTACAAACTCTTCGTCTGTCACTGGCTCATTACAGACTCCTTGTTTTCTTTCTGCATATCTTCGCAGAAAGTGAAATTCATAGGATCTAAAGTTGAGTGTTCTACTTCCTTCTTTTGGAGGACCTGCCATTAGAATGTACTTATGACCTCCTTTATCGTGTCTAAGAATGGTAAAGATGATTGTATTAAATCCTCGATATTGATTAGAAGTGTCGAAGATTCTATTTAAGTAGTAATACTTAGTACCTCTTACAGAAAGGCTGTGAACATGAAATTTTCCATCCACTTTTTTGCCTAAGCTTCTTTGGAATATTCCAAAGACAGCCACACTAATTCGATCTTTCGCATATAGAAACTCTCTTGTAGTCTCTTCTGGCGACATTGTGTCTAGTAACATCTTTATTCATCGTTTTTATTGTTAAACATTTCTCACATATAAGGCTTTAAAAAGAAATAACGAGGGCCCTAACCCTCATTATACTTAAACGCTATCTCTCTAGATAAAATCCTTAGATTCATATCGAAATTTTCCAGAAAAGTTAGAGATATATGAAATCCGTGATCACAAATACCCGAAGCAACTGATAGAAGAGTTACTGGATTCTCAGAAATAATTCTAAATCCAGAACCATCTTCAAATTTTTCTATTTTATAATCACTCTCTATAAATTGTTCAACCCAATCTATAATTAAACTGATTTGAGCATCAAGTACGTTTGCTTCCATAAGTTTTAAATTTATCAATAATAAGGGTTTGTTTCCTTATTATTGAAATGAAAGTTGGAAAAGACTTTATTGATATTAAGAGGTATAATATAGAAATGACAAAACCAATGGAGGACAAATTATTCTTCGTCGACAAACTTCCTCAGGGACAAGACTATATTTTCGTAGACTTTGGGTGTGCAGATGGAGCTTTAATACAGCACCTAACTAAAATCTATGAAATTAAAAGATATCGATATATCGGATATGATTGTTCTGAAACCATGCTTTCTTTTGCAAAAACCTCTTTTCCTGGTGATTCATCAGATTCTGTCGAATTTACCTCTTCTTGGGACGTGGTTAAAAAGAACATTGAAGAATATAAAAACCTACGATATAAAGTAGTTCTTATTCTCTCATCGGTTGTTCATGAGGTATATTCCTATGAGTCTGAAGAAGGTATCCAAGATTTTTGGAATAAGATTAGAGAATTTGATATAGTAGTTATCCGAGACATGATGTATTCGGAAACTATGGAAAGAGAGGCTGATCCAGACAATGTAATAAAAATTAGAAAAGGCGCTGCTGGATCTATAAAAAGAAACTTAGAACAATTTGAAGATAGATGGGGAAGTATTGATCAGAATAAAAACCTAGTACACTTTCTTCTCAAATATAGATACACTATTAATTGGGATAGAGAGTGTAATGAAAACTATTTCCCAATTAGAATATCTGAATTCTTACAAAAAATGAAATCTACTTTTAGACTTGATTATTTTGAAAAGTTTAAAGTTAGATTCATTGAGAATAAGATCTATGAAGACTTTGGAATTACACTAGAAGATACGACGCACATTAAAGGAATATTTATAAAATGTTAGATTTAATTGTAAAAACATTAGGGATATCAAAAGAATCGTCATTAGTAATAGGGATTTTGATTGCGATATTTTTTGCAATTTGTAGTGTATCAATGGGAGATAATAAAAAATAACTAGAAATTAAAAGAGGACATAGCGTCCTCTATTTTTTATGATCCCATTATAGGAAGTATTTTTATTTTTCCATCGTCTAATGTGTCGAAAATAAGACCTTCCAAAACAAGATCACCTATTTCATGTCCCCAAATTCCAAAGATACCAGAGGTTTTATTTCTATTATACATTCCAGGAAGAAGACCAGCCTCATTCTCTGTAGTTTTATCTTCTAATACATATGTTGCATTATATGAATCACAGAAAAATCTCATAAGGTCGTATGAATCTTTTAATGGAACTTTGGTTTCAAAAACAACTGGATGACTTAGGGGATAAGTAATAACTATAGTAGAACCTTCTGGAATCGGGTTGGGGAAAGTAAAATTATGTTTCTTCGCGTGATCCAATGTTCTTTCCACATATCCAGGAGCAGGATATACAAATTGAGAATATATTTTTCGATATACCTCATCTCTAGCTTTCCATATCTCCTCAGGAACTTCTATATCATTAATATAAAATTTTTCATTTTTTCTACACGCTCTTATCTGAGGTTGAAGCAATGAAGAAGCATCTGGAAGTGTTCTTATATTATCATCTATCCATACTTCATACCTTCTGAGAGCTTTTTTGTCTTCTTCATCAGGCTCTCCACTTTTACAAAAACCAAAAGTTTCTAAATCAATTCTTTTTGAGTCTACACATCTAGGGTCTTTCCCCCAACCATTGGAAGAGGGCACAATCTCTTTGATCTTTAAATCGAGATCTTGAAAAAATTCTTCTAAATTTATATCTTTCATACAATTATTTTATATCACATTAGTAAGGAGGCTGGACCGTAAAAACCGCAAATCCTTACTTATGATATGACAATATTTATAATTTTAATAGTAATTTTAGCATTTTTTGCATTATATGCTTTAGTTGTAATAAAGAATAGAAATATTAAGTGGATACCTGTGATTCTAACCGAAGGTCCTGAGATAATGAACCTTCGCGAGATTCCATATGATATAAACTTTACTAAACCATTCCCAGTCAGGTGGCAAGGAACCGAAGCTATACGAAGTGTAGCAAATTTCGAAGGTAGTTATCAAAAATATATAGTCTGGGGATCTGCACTTCAGAATGTAATTTTAACCGACGGTCGAAAGGTTTCGCTCGAAGAAGGGTCATGTGTTATAGTCGATCCCGGGATAACCAAGAAGGAAGACAAGTATAAAGTATATATAGTCAATCCTTATCCTGCATTTTCAGCTATGAAAGATGTTCAAATAAAGACGATTGACAACATTCCAGCAGACGGGCAAATTCTTGGCGCCGTGATTGCTTCTATTCCTGCCTGGTGGATGGAAGAAAATAGAAAATAAAGAGGAGATTTAATTCCCTCTTTATTTTTTTCTATCATCTTTGTCTAGCTTTCTCTCCCTCAAGAACTACCTTCAGAAAATCATCTTCCGGATATATCTCTAGTACTAGTTCCAGGAGTCGGAGATTTCCATAATCTGATAGCTGTAAATATTGAGACTCCTTTGACCTAGAATTCTGAATCATGGCGGTCTTAAATATAAAGTCTATATAGATATTAAGACCTGCCTGATAAGATATAACTACGTCAGGCAAAAATCCATTTATCTGTGCTAGAGGATTAACCTTCTCCTCAAATGTCATATCAGAAATAAGAATACTTCTAATATCTGCAACATTTATACAGTCTGCAGGATTCTTTTCGGCCAAACATTCTTCTGTTATTGGATTTAAAAGAGATACAGACTTTGGTGATTGGTGTGTTATTATAAATGAGGATTCTGGCGAGAGAACCCTAAGTGCTACAAGTACTGAAATAAGTAATCTATGCATTGTTTTCTTGATTTAACCAGTCCCGTAAGCTAACGACAGCTGGACAATTAAGGTATAAAAGAATCTCATATTCAATATCATCTATGTACTCTTCTCTAAATGGAATACATATATGAGGATATCCACACGAATCTAGGCAACTAATATATTCACTTGTAAATCCATAATCTATCTTGCCTTCATCTTCCTCATCTTCGTCGCTAGGTTGATTAATGTTATCTACAGCTTCTAAGATATCTTTGAGTTCAGATACAAGGCCAGACATTTCAGGAAGTTCAGAAAAGCTTTCAATTGCTTTAGATAGGTGGAATTTGCCAGCGGAGATAAATCCGTTGATAGCATCATAATCCGGCTCATCGTGCGTCACCTTTTCTACACCTTCCGGAAAGATAAGTGGACCATCGTCGGTATCATCAAATGCTAGATAACACTCTCCATCTACCTCATAGATTTCCCTATTACCTCCGCCAGTCTCATCAAGAACCTCGCCAGTTTCAACATCAAAATATTTCTCGCCGGCGGGTCCTATAACGGCTTCTTTAATCCAACCTATGAGACTTTCTCGATTAAACTCCCTTTTCATAAATTTTATATATTTTAGATACAAGTACTTTTTTTATATAAGCCGTTCTTTGAAACGGCATAGTAATTTATTTTATACTCTAAAATATCATTCATATCATAATTAAGGAAATAGTCCGTCTGAAAAAATCCAAAGGCCTTATTTATGAAACCAATAAACGATAAGATGAAAATAATAAGTAATGGCACTCTCGAAAGTTGCAAACAGATCACGTGTGAGGACTGTGGTCTGACTTTTGAGGCCGAGAAAGCACTAGATGTTCGATACTGGAAGCAGGGCCTTGAATGGCCCATGTACGAATGTCCCAGATGCCACAAAACCAGCATAGACTGGGATATGGCAAAACACGAGATCGAGACAGCTGCAAAGATAGCTGTCCTAGACTCTACCGCCGAAGCCAGAAAAAGAGCTCAACGATGGTGGAACAAACTAAGAAGAAAAAGAGAGGGAAATTAATCCCTCTTTTTTTTAATCTTCGTCACTAAGGAAGATGTTTTCTGGTTGAATTCCAGGATAAAGCTTTTTTATCTTCTTTATAACATCATCTTCGAAATACACCTCATCCCAGTCACTACATCTCCACACGGCGCTATCCCGATCTCCTGTTCTAGAATCTTCGTGCAAAACCCCTTTATCGAACTGATAAATTGGATAGCTCCAAGATTCTTCGGCATCCTCCTTTGATATATCTGGATTATCAGTTGTCATTCCAGTATACACCCCTTTTGTTTTCCATGCAAAAAGATGAGAGAGCCAGTTTTCGGCATCACTGTGAATCACTAAGAGCTCTTTATTTGCACCGCCGATGACCGGTTTTGGTTTGGTCGTTTTAGGCTTAGATCCTTTCAGAACTACCCGATGGGAAAAATCTTCAATCATCAGCGACATTGATTGAACAATTTCGTAAATTTCGGAGTTATAACTAATAGTTATTTTATCAGGACCTATTGTAAATATATCGCCCAGATCTTTAACAGGAACTTCAGAGAGAATAGCATCAGAGACGTCTTTAGGAAGTGCTGAAGTTGCTATTTTTCCACTAAACTCAAGGAAACACATAACTAACTGTGCTTCCTCTTCAGTACTTCCTTTTACCGATGAGAGGACTGCTTTTGTAATTTTAGTACAGTCCAGAATTGGGGTCCTACCAATACATAGATTTCCTCTTGTCGGAATATAAATATTCAGCTTATTATCCGGCGTTTCGTATAGGAATATAGTTATTGGTAATGTTTTTCCCGGGCTATGTATAGTTACCGCTATATAATCTATTCCCTCTCCAGACGCCCCAGTTTGAGTGCTGTCTACTTTGCCATAAAAATTGTAGATATGTTTCCATGTTTTCTTATCCTCCTTCCCCATGTAGAGATCCATATATGCTCTGAGATCGTCCATGTCCGAAATACGAGCGTTTTTAATAAGATTACTAGGGACACCATATCGTCCACCATTTCTAAGCTTCTTTTCTAATCCAAGATAACAAGTAGTCTTTGTCATATTATTTTATTATTTTAGTTTTATTTCTCGGAGAGTTGCAAATCTATATATATGATCATACTTCTTCCATTCCTTTGGTGCCTTGAAAATTAGATCACAGGGCATTAAGCTAAGAGTTCCACCAAAGTCATCGTCGTACTCTTTCTCATACTGGCCATTGAAGTATTCCCATATATTTCTGTATTCAATCTTAATATCCCCATTCCTATAATCCTGGGCGAGTTCAATCATATCCCCGCTGTTGAGACTCACTATAGTATCTCCGGCCCTATATTTATCTCTGATGAGGCAATATCTATGAGAGAGCTGGACTTGAAGTGACCATGGGAGGCGGGCAAGGACAAGATTTTCAATATCTATCCAACGCCCCATCCTGATACGTTTCTTCAGTGTTTTAAGCGATTTCTTCATCTCCTAGTATTTCAGTTGTTATATCCTGTTCTTCATTAGTATCTATGTCAGTAAGAATAACCTTAACTGGATCGATACAGTGATCATGATCTCCCCAATGTCTCATAGAATCATCCATAGCATCATAACATTGTTTGATATAGTCTCTAATTCTTTTTGCTATAGAATTTTCATAACCGACATATGGACTAGAATCACAGGTTACTTCAAATTCCACCCTGACAGATAAAGATTCTGTTTTCTTATCTAGTTCATCATTATGTGGATATCCTCCTTCCATCGACATCGGATATTCCTGATTTAATTCTTCTTCACTTATCATTTTTTATTGTAATTTTAATCATTCATAAGTAAGGAAATAAAGAGAGGAACATTAAGTCCTCTCTATAATAAAAAAAATAATAGGTGAGACAACATTATCCTTAATATTATCTCACCTATATGTTAATAAATTAGGAAATAATCTTCATCTCCATCGGTCTCAGGATAAACGCCGCCGATAGAAAAATCCCTATAAGCACCACCATCATCTGGAGACTTAACATCTAGGTCTCCGTGTTCAAGAATGAGGGCTTGTAGTTCCTTAATTAATTCACTGGCTGTCATTACAAAAACTCTTCGATTTGTTCAATAGTCATCATCCCAACGCGCCTCTTTTCCTCTTCCCCATTTTTATATCGAATCAGAGCAGGGACACCACGAATACCAAGCTCATCCACTAGGTCTTCAGCCTCTTCAGCATTAACCTCATAAAATTCAATCTCAGGGTGCTTGGTTTCAACAAATTTTAAGTTTTCTACAATAAGCTGGCACGGTCCACAATAAGGAGTTCCAACTTTAAGAAGAGAATTTTCTTTCTTAAGCTCTTCTGATTTTGTAATTTCTTTCATTTTTTATATAATTTACAACGACATTTTCCTGTTTCGCGATAATCTTTGCAGGGGCATATAGTATCTGAAGATCTTTCTAAGTTGCATGGACAGTATTTCTCTCCATATATTTCTTTTACTTTCTTCAGGCTCTCCCTGATTTTCTTAACATGTCCTAGATCATCAGAGAGTTCAAACTTAGCTGCTCCACCAAGACCTCTCCAAAACTTATATGTTATGTCAAATCTTTCCCCATCTCTAATTTCATATAAGGCCTGATTTGTTGTAGTTTTATTGAGTGGTCCTAGATGCTCTATATATGGGCCTATTTTTATGAAGTCAAAGTAGGTATTGTATTCTTCTGGGACTTCATATCGGCCGGAATATAGGGCGACTTTTAATCCAAGACTCCTAATATGGCTGGCAAGGGAAAGAAGAGATTCACTATCCTTTCCCTCACCCATAAAAGCCACACAAGTTATGCCTGGATTTTTCTGCACTAAGTCGCTAAGTATCGCGGCCGTTAGTTCCTCCCCAGTATCCTGTTGTAGATATGGAGAATGACAGCCGGGACAAGATCCAGGGCAATTTGATATATTAATCGCTAGTGTTATCTCGTCTGGTATTTCTGAAAAAACTATACTTGTATCTTCTGGAACGTATTTAGTCATCGTCTCCCAGTTCATTCTTTATTTTATCATCATATACTCTGGTCTTCTGTTCAATCTTTCTTCCGTCAGACCAGTTTTTAATTTTCGTAAGGTATCCAATTATTCTATCGTAAAGGGATACACTCTTGCTTCCACAAATCGGACAAACCTCGAAAGGCTGTTTCTCTATATGTCCGCAAGAATCACACTCACAGTTAGGAATATTCCACGTCAGATAGCTACACCCGACAGAGGCAGCATACATTATTAATTTTGCATACTGGTCTTTAGAGAGGTGTGAATCTAAGTTTATGTGCGCGGCCGACCCCCCGTCAAGCCAGTCTCCTACATAGTCTCTACCCATCATTCTGAGTTTATCTAGAACACTGAGAGACTTATCATTTGGTTTATATACATAGGAGGCATAGAGGTTTGTGTCAGAGGGCGTCCAATATCCATCCTCGCGGTCCCAGTTATAGTTCTTAATAGCTAGGGACTCGGCGGGAACTTGCTCAGTATTAAACGTAAGCTTATGTTTTCCTTCTGTTACCTTATGAAGTTCGTTTTGTTCCTTAAAGAATCCAAAGATTTCCTGACAGAATCTTGAATATTCTGGATTATCGCTGCACTCCATTCCTAAGAACTCGGCAGCCTGATTTAATCCATTAAGGCCAAGGGTGAGATATTGTTTATTGAGGTCTATAAATCCAGCCTTGTAGACAGGAAGAAGACCAGCATCATACATATCCCAGAGGAGCTCATTATATGCTGCATGATATAAGTAGACTCGGTCTGTAATCTTGGATATATATTTCTTGAGAGAAGAATACTTGGTCGGATCAAATTTCTCTGTCGGTCGTACACCTCTCTCTACTTTATACTCACTGCAGTACCAATCTTGGATAATTCTTGATAGGTTGAAAGATATAACGCTCTTACTACCCGTCTGAACTCCAATATTTCCATTTGTGAAGTTGAATTCTTTTGTTTGAATCTTGTTTTTTAAGCGGCAACACGAACTCAAGCTATCCACACTATCACTAATATAAGTAAAGAAGCTATGACCTCTTGCATACTCTTCGCAGACAAATTCAAACATCTCTTCATCTTCGAATTTTCCATCTTTAAAGAGCAGCGTCACTGATTCAACCGGGAAAGTGAGAATAGTTCTAAGTCTCTCCTGATTAAACCATTTCATAAATTCTTGTTGAACCCACTTAAGACTTTCCCAATCTGGTTTTGTTCCGTCGGGGAAATAGAAGTTTCCAAACATTCCATCAAAGAAGGGTTTATCAAAGTAAGAAAAGTTAACAACATTTATATTCCATATAGGTCGTTAATCTATATGCGTTCTCTTTTATGAACTGCTTATGCTTTTTATTTGCGTAAGATTAGACTATATCATCTATGTCCCCCACTTCCACTCACTTGAGTGTACTCTCTTTCAAGATAGTCGTTGAACGTTCCCAATTAGGGCTTCGCTGCTGATTATCATTCCAGACTTCCAGCAATTCAAGGGATTTATTGTGCGCCTAAGCTAACTTTTCTATTTATGATTATAACCGTGAATTTTAAACAAATGACACTCTTTACAATAAGTTATTAGGTTTGTTTCGTCCATAAACCTAGTATCGTGTGTCATTATATCATATAACTCATCAACATCTGATATAATATCTAATTCAGAGTTCTCTTTTAATATTTCATGGAATATAGAGCTAAATGAAATTATATGGTGCACCTGTAACTCATGCTTGCTTCCACAAAGCTGACAACAGTAATTATCTCTTTTTAAAATACTAGGAACTTGATTTGTATAGAAGAATTCCCGAACTCTATAGTGAAGAGGCGTAATACCACCTTGCCAATTCCAGTGATTTTGACCAGAATATAATCCAACTTTTGCTTCACTATTTCCTCTTATCTTTATATTAAAGTTTCTTAATACTTTATCTATTACCCTAGTAGAGCATCCATATAGTTCACCTATATCTTTCTTTGATAACTTCTGAGATATATACAAATCATGTACAATATCAAAATTTTTTAAATCTTCCGGAAAATCTTTTCCATTAGATGCCCACTGAGACTCTGAAAGTGTTCGGGACTCTATGCCGCAGTGTTTAAGATGATGAAGTACTGTAATATGACTCGTTTCTAATAATTTAGCAATATCCACAGAAGAAAATCCTTCAGAATATAGTTCACAAATTAATGCATCATTTGTATCATCGTATTGAATATACTGTTTTCTAGATGACTCTGGAATTGATAAATTAAATTCCCTAAGTCTTCTATAAACCGTGGTTTCTTCAACAGACAAATTTTTTGCAATCTCACTTGCTGTAAGGCCTCTATTTATTAATTCTTCAAGATCGTTCTTATTAATTACTAACTTTGGCTTCTGAATTCCAAGCTTTAATAACAAGCTTTTTAGCCCTGCTAAGGTTAGACCACACTCTGATGCAATATCTTCTCTTTTTCTATTTTTATTAATATATTCTTCAATTAACCAATCCTTATCTTTATTAAATTTCATTATTTATTTTAAATTTTTCGTTGGCCTGCCTTGGATTTCTTTTTTTTTGACGCACTTTGGAATCCTCTGGCCGCCGCGGGCTGGTTGATAGTATAAACAATTTGCTGCCAATATTGCTGGAGCTGACCTAAAATAGTTCTAGATCCATCACCAGTCTTCTTTGGTATATATTCTGGGTCATCTTTAATATGCTGTACGTAGTCGTCTAATTCTTCCTTTGTCAAGGGCTTTTTAGACTCTCCGACGATTTCATCACGAAGACTATTTAATTCTGATGACCCAAAATCATGTTCAGCCAACTCTAAGACATTCTTTGTCCAATAGTGGCTCTCATTAAAAAGTTTTCTAAGTTTTGGTCCGATTTTACAGAATGTGTCTGCTTCTTTCCAGAAATCTTCTCCCCACTCTTTCTTAGCGAACCAAGTCATGCATAAAAGAACCTCAGAAGTTGCTACAGCTCCGGCAAACTGTGAGGATACTGCAAATATATAATTACAGTACATTCCACAGAAGGAGTCTATATTATGAGGTCTAGCGCTAAGTCCTCCAATACCCTTCAGACCATTAGTCAAGAACGGATACATTGTCGTACTAACACAGTACGGACTGATAGCGCCAGCAAAGGAACTCTCATCATTCTTATAGATAATATGATGTTCTAGGTCTTTTATATAATTTTTTGCTTTGAATTCAGGAAACAGTTCTTTTAGTTTATCAGTAATCATTCCACGAGATATCTGAATGTTATCTGTCTTATGAATTTCTGAATTAAGAACTGCTATATTTTTTGTTCCTACATTAGAGTTGTCATCTATAGTAGCATTTGCAGTATTTGAGGACTTTTTATATTTAGCTATAAACTCTTTCTTCCCCTCAACAAAGTGCTTTACTTCGTCTTTCTTCTCTTTTGTAGCTCTATATGCAAGCAGCAACCTTTCATCTACATTTCTGAACTGAAACTCTAGTTGCTTTCTAATACTTGAACATAGAATGCCGTCGTAGATATATAAATTGTCAATGATATCTTTTACTTTATCATTAGTACAATCAACGCCGGCGGTTTTAAAAGCTTTTCTGACAACATTTCCAAGTTTTCGTCTATCAAACTCTTCAAACGTGCCATCACTCTTTCTAACTTCCATATTATAAATTTTCTATATATTCTAAACCAAGTCTTTCAATATAATCCCGGGCATTTTCTATCACCTTCACTTCAGTTATATCATTGTATCGAGAAGTAAAAGCAATATAATCCTCTTGTTGGTGCAGATAATCTTCGACGCCACCAGGAAATACTTGACTTCTATGTGGCTCACGAAGAACAACATCTCTTATAAAGTCTTTATCTTTATTTACTAAGAGAATTTTTTCTATCTCACCATATCCAGAAACGATATCCAATTCTTCCTGGACAGCTTTTTCTATGATTT
>JAEEGL010406278.1_pt1 | contig 75076 bp, 74 predicted proteins | sample 9134231 | NCBI WGS metagenome assembly JAEEGL01 (sample SAMN16246548, study PRJNA631951) | gut metagenome | biome: gut microbiome; feature: rumen; material: fiber-attached | host: Bos | place: Iran: Karaj | collected 2018-10 | reverse complement strand
TCTTTTTTAATTGTTCCATCTTCGTCTACTACTACATTCCATCCTTCGTTATATTTTGGATAAGAACATGTAATCTTTTCCGGATTAGAAAGTGTTACTGAAACTTCTGTATTATCCTCTTTTGGATAAATATATATTATTGGCTTAAATGTTTTTATAATTCCTAGAGTCCCTGATGCTACAATTAAAACGAAAGATAAAATAGCAAATATTAGCAATCTCTTCTTTGCTTTAAAATACTTCATTCCTAATTTATCTTGCTTTTCTGCATAATCTTCATCATTTGGATCAAGATTATTAAATTTTACTTTTAAAATGATTAAGCTTAAAACTGCATAAATAATTATTATTGAACCAATTCCTAAACCAATAACTTGTATTAAAGTAATCGCTATACCAATAATATTATTAAAATTTCTAGAAGACTCGATTTCAATCCCTTGGTTTTCAAATTGATTCTCTACTGGTCCCTTAATATTCATTGGTGCTGCATAGCATATTGTTCCAAAGAAAAATACGAATATCAATATGCTAATTAAAACTTTACTCATTCTTTTTTTCATGTATTTTCCCCTTTTTTTAATAACTAATATCATTATAATATATAATTATTTTTAAATAAATAATATTTTAAATTTTTTTAAATAAAAAACAAGGCACCTCTAAAGGTGCCTTGTTTTCTTGGAACTAATAGCAATAACTGTTTTCCAGCAATCTAGAAACGAACCTTCACAACGTTGTCCATGATAATGGCCTGTACAACCTTTATGTCATGCATCTTTGCATGATACAAGATTCTCATTCCATCAAAAACCCAATAATTAGAAGAAACGACAATAGGTTTTTTGTAGTGCCCATATCGTATGTAATCCCAGTCTACTTTTTCCATTCCTCCATCATCAAGAAAAGAAAAATCTATATCATCTACCACTTTATCGATTGGGAAATCCACAACCCATATTCTTGGCAGTAACAACTCTTTCTTAAATTTTCTCCTGTTTTGACGAACAAACCGATTAAAAGTTTTTTGAGGATTATTCCGTATACTAAGTTTTCGATAGACTTTATACTGATATTCTGTTAAACAGCTTTTATGACTGTTACAGTTTGAACAGCAAGGTACTAAATTGTTTGGAATACTCACACCACCCCACACTCTTGGAAACAAGTGATCGATAGTGCGCTTTTTTGGTCCCATTTCTCTTCCGCAGTAGTAGCATTTGTCATAGCCCTTAAGCGTATATGCCAGGCTAAACATTAAATCTTCAAAGTTAACATTTCCCTCAACGTATAAAATGCCTCCTTTCACATAAGCTCGAGCTCGATTATCTGCACTGCTATAGAAGAATTTTTCTGGAAGGTCGATAATCATCTAACCACCTCTTTCTAACGCAGGTAAAACCAGTTATGCTATTGCACTTCTTTTATATATCCTTTTTTCTATTCTGTCAAATGTTTATTAAAAAAAGACACCGAAGTGTCTTTTTTTAATAATGTTCTCCTAATATTGAAAGCATTCTTTTTAGCTTGCTTATATTTTTTACATAATACTCTTTACCATCATATGTTTGTATTTTCATAATCCAATAACAATGATATTGTAAAAATAATGTTTTCTTTTCGTTATTAGTTATAGTTAGATTTGAATCATCGCTTGTAATTTCTTCTATATAGTTTTTAAGTTCACCTGTGTTTACTCCTGTTACTTCTTTTATTCTTACAGGAACTCCCTCGCTGTTATCATGTGTTTTGGAAAAAGTATTATTTTCAAAATCTATTGTATAATAACTTCCATCATCTGGTATCTCAAAAACAATCTTATATTTATTATTAGAATCAAATACAAATTTATCCGTTCCTACCATACGATATGCTAGATATGAACATCCAATAGCTGCAATAGTAAAAATTGTTACAAGCCAGAAGCATACAAATACATTTGATATTGCTTTTTTCATCCAAGTTCTATCTTGTTTGAAAATGTCATTATTAATAATATTTTCAAACTCATCATATACCTTTTTTGAATTATTTTCATCATTTCCCGAATTAGATGATTCTGCATAAAAATAATCATCTCTCATGTTTCCTATCCCCTTTTTCATAAATCATATTATAAATATATCATATCTAATTTTTTTGTTCAATAAAAAAAGAAGGTGCTGCGCAATGCACAGCACCGGGATGTAACTAAAGAGCATAAAAAACGAGATTTATTTCTGATGGCTTATTTGAAATAACGTATAATTCGTCCGAAAAGAGTAACTTCCGGTTTAGGTTCTTCCTTTTCCTTTAAAGTAAACTCTATGACGAATACGTCCGCCATATCATATGTTCTAAGATCGAAAATGTCGGTATCTAGATATGTATCTAAAACGACAAATTCAAAGTCGGTTAAAGCTTTAAAATCCATTAAACGTCCAGAAATGTCATTTTCTTTTCTGAAATACTTACGTAAGTCAGTGAAAAAACATTTCCTATATACATCTGTTGCTACTTGCGGGACATTTTCTCCGACGAGCCGGCAGCCATAAAACTCCTCTTTGCCATGCTCTATGTAGCGGTGAATTGTTTCGAGGTTAATAGACTCCCTCTTCAACTTTTACACCTCCCCTTCAAAAATATACCCTTTTGTGTTACATCATATATATTATAGCACAATTTTAGCTATTTTTCAAGGTTGATGTCTGTTTTTGGTCGATTTTTATCAAGATTTCTGTTTATTTAATATTATTGGCGTATTATCTTCGATTTTTATGCAAAAATCTTGTTCTTTCTTCATTTTTGATTATGTTAGAAACAAAAAAGACGAGATCTATATTCTCGTCTTTTGATGTAGATGCCCCAAAGGTATCTTCACTATTTCTTTAAAAAGAATTTCCGTATTATATCGCTCTAATTAACGTAGTATAATTTTGGGTCTATGTTATTTAAACATTATATTTTTTAATTGTGCTTCTTTTATTACTTCTAATGAGAACTTTTATATATGAAATATTTCTTTTATTTTATTTATTATTCTCTTAAATATAGGCTCTTTATATTCTACCATTGCTATATTATCAACTAAAGTATTTTCTGTTTCGTTTGGTATTGTGCTTTTAAAAATATTGTCTGGATCATATTTTTTTCTTAGTTCCTCTTGATATTTCTTCTCGTTATCATCCATTTTTTTAATAAACATCTCTTTTTTTTCTTCAGTATCACACCAGTAGTTTAAACAAATCATTCCTATTAAACCTCTAGTTTCATCAAGTAAATTTAACTCTTTTAATGGTTTTCTATAATCAAAATCACATTTGTAGTCTTTAGACGCATTTTCTTCTAAGAATAATATAAACTTCTTAGGTATCATATCTTTTTTTTCTTGGCTTATTCCTTTTAAGTAATATAATACTTCTGCCATAGCGTTTGCGTATCTTGAATTTACCATATCAACCTCTATCTTCCTTCATTTTTCTTATCTTTTGGTGATTTAACATTTGTTCTAACTTCTGTATTAACAGCTCTAGTAGCTTCATTTGTAAGTGATGTTCTCACTAGATTATCTTTCATGCAATCTTCATATCCATTTTTTGAATTACCTATGCCTTTATATTTTTCATTAGGAACAAATTGCCTACTATCTTTATCAATATATCCAACAATATATTGATTAGGTATTACATATTTTGGAGTAAAGCTTCCTTGCTCCTTACCTTGACCAGTACCCTCTACTTGAACGTCATTATTATTGTTAAAATTAATAATACCATTTCCCCCATTATGAGGCGCTGCAATGACAACAATTGCATGTCTACCTGCGTTTTCGTGCCCATATGAATAAGACAAAATATCTGAAACAGACAATTCTTTTTTTGCAGTTCTATCGATTTGACCATATTGCATAAACAATCCTTCATTCGCAATTTTGGCTGCTGTTTCTACACTGGTAGCACCATGGTAGTAATAAGTAATTTTATTTTTGGGGTGATTTACAAGTTCTTGTAATTGACTTATATAATCAGGATTTTGTGATTCTATTTCATCAACTAAACACTCCTCTCTATTTTGCAAGGCTTGTTTTCGATATTTTGCTTTTACTTCAAATATCTTTGAAAATTGTGGTAACGCCTTAAAAAATTCTAGAGCTTCTTTGTAATCTAATTCACTATGTTCCTGTTCTTCTGTTTGAATATCATACTCCTCTGCGGGCATTCCTTCAATTATCGTTTCGCTAAATTCCGTATCATCAAAAATAAATTCCTTAAATACCTCGTCTTCATCAGGGTAAGCATATGTTGGAGTTTCTTCTTCTGTCTTTTTTTCTAAGTCTTCAATTGTTAAATCAAAAAGGTCAGAAAATTTTTCTAATTCTGAACAAACATATTGTCTTACTTCTTCCAAAACTCCCATTGTTGGATTATGCATATAATCCATATTAACAAGAGAATCAATTGCTAATACTCTTTTATCCACAGGAATATTATTTATTCCATTAATATATGTTAAAAATTCATCCTCAAAATGTTCAATATCTGAAAAAGGTAAATCTATACCATTTTTTGTTTGTACTCTATCTAATACTGTTCTAAAAAAATTATTTGCTGCTGTAGGAGCATCTATATTATTATCAGTAATATTATAATATTCTTCACATCTTTGTTTTACAAAATTTAATATCTTTTGGTACATTTCATCATTCTCTGATATATTTCCATCATATACGTCCTCAATATACGATTCTGGATGTTCACTTTTATCTCGATTTTGATTTATTTTTTTAATTAACTCCATAACATTCCCTCTTTCTTCCAACATTTTATTCATCGAAATCAATTATGAATTTTAAAGTAACTTATTCACTATAGTTCTCAAACATTATTTGATATAGTACATTTTCAGCAAATTTTATTAAGATTTTAATATAGCAAAACTAGTTATTGTATTAAATTAATTATATCATAATTAATTTAATTATTCACTCCTAACTATTTTTTTTAATACCACTCTATTTTTGATATATAAATCAACATTTGCAAAACTAGCAAAAAAAAAGACGAGTTTTAAAACTCGTCTTCTTGGTGCAGATGGCCGGAATCGAACCGGCACGGTTTATTCAACCGCAGGATTTTAAGTCCTGTGCGTCTGCCAGTTCCGCCACATCTGCGTGATTTAACTGACAAGAGTTATTATACAAAAGATTTCTCCTATTGTCAAGGGTTTTTAGTATTTTGGCATCAAAAAAGCATTATGCATATAGCATAATGCTTTCATTCACCAAAAATATATTATTCAGCTTCTTCTTCAGCTTCTGCTGTTTCTGGTTCATCTGGAGCATTTTCATACTCTTTTAAAATAGCGTCTTGAACTAATGCTCTTGACTCTGGATTGATTGGATGAGCTATATCTCTGAATTCTCCAGCTGGAGTTTTTCTAGAAGGCATAGCGATAAATAATCCATTTGGTCCTTCGATAACTTTGATATCGTGAATAACGAATGCATTATCGATAGTAACTGAAGCTACAGCTTTCATTCTGTTTTCTGATTTAACTTTTCTTAAACGTACGTCTGTTATTTCCATTTTTTAAGCACCTCTTTCTCTTGTTTTCACTTATACATATAATCCTATAATTACTATGTACATATACATTATACTACATAAAAAATTTTTTTCCTTCATATTTTTAAAAAATTTTTAAAAATATTTTCTACTTGAATAATTATTTATAAAATAGTATAATTTCCTTGAACTTACATATGTTAGGAGGAACTTATTTTGGAATTAAATACATTAGAAGACTTAAAAAAGTATAAAACAATTCATCTAATTGGTATCGGTGGAATTTCAATGAGTGCTATAGCAGAAGAATTAAAAAACTGGGGCTTTAATGTTACTGGTTCTGATACAACTAAAAGTGATCTTACTGATAAACTTGTTAGTCATGGCATTCCTGTTTCAATCGGACATGATGTTGAAAAAGCAAAAAAAGCAGATCTAATCGTATATTCTGCTGCAATTGGTGAAACTGATCCTGAAAGAGTTGCTGCAAAAGAATGTGGTATTCCAGAAGTAATTCGTGGTGATTTTGTTGGATACTTAACCAAATTATATAAAGAAACTATATGTATTAGTGGTACACACGGAAAAACAACTACTACTTCTATGCTTTCTATTTGTTTTACAAAAGCAAATTTAGATCCAACAATTGAAGTTGGTGCTATGTTAAGTAACATTGGTGGAAATTATAGAATTGGAAATAGTGATTTCTTTATATTAGAATCTTGTGAATATAGTGCAAGTTTCTTAGCGTTCTTCCCTACTACAGAAATAATTTTAAATATTGATAATGATCATTTAGATTACTATAAAACTTTTGATAATATAGTTAAAGCATTTAATCAATTTGCAGAAAAACTTCCAGATAACGGATTACTTGTTACAAATGCAGATGATGAAAATTGTTTAAAACTAAAAAATCATACTAACGCAAAATTTATAACTTATGGTATTAATAACCAAGATGCAAATTATGTTGCTACAAACATTGTTTATGATAAAGATGGCTTCCCTTCTTTTGATGTTTTATATAATAAACAAGAATTTGGACACTTTGCTTTAAGAGTCACCGGAGCACATAATGTACTAAATGCTCTAGCTACTATAGCCGTAGCACATTACTATGGTATTGATACAGATATTATAAAAGAATCATTTGATGAATTCACTGGAGCTGGCAGACGAGTAGAGTTTAAAGGTACGTTAGAAAATGGAGTTCCAATCTTTGATGATTATGCTCATCATCCTACGGAAATAAAGGCTTTAGCAAAAGCTATTAGAAATAAAGAATATAATGAATCATGGGCAGTATTTCAACCACACACATATTCAAGAACAAAATTACTTCTTGATGACTTTGTAGATGCTCTTATCAATTTTGATCATGTAGCTATAGTTGATATTTATGCTGCTAGAGAAAAGAATACATATGGAATTAGTTCTGAAGATTTAAGTAATAAAATTAACGAAGCTGTTCCAAATAAATCTGTCTATCTTCCCTCTTTTGATTCAGTTGTTGAATACTTAAAAGAAAATGTCAAAGAAAATGATTTGGTCCTAACAGTTGGTGCTGGAACAGTAACAAATATTGGACCAATGCTTTTAGAAAAATAAATATAAAAAAGCTTGCTTTAAGCAAGCTTTTTTTATTCATATTTATTAATAACTTCATAAATAATAAACGAATCATCTTGATAGATTTTATCTAAATGCTCATCTCTATCAAAATATCTATTCATAAAAAAACCATTTTCAACTAAAATATGAGTAAAATCATATTTTTTAAAGAAATAATAATAATCTAGATTATCAGTAGTAAATAGTGCGTAATCGCTAAAAATCTCTGTATCATTAAATGCCTTAGTATATATTTCTGGTCTTGAATCAATAAAAGTTGGAATTTCCATCATTTCTAAATAAGCTCCAACATTAAAAGCATTATAAATTCTAATATTTTTATAATCTAAATTAGATAATATATAATTTGCTGCATCAATTGGAAAAACTTCAGGATTCATATAATGTTTAAATGCATTATCTACTATTAGATTAACTGAATAAAAAACTATCAAAAGCATGATGCATATTATAATAAATGATCTTAAATATTTATTTTCAATCTTAAAATCATTCTTAATAATAACAAAATCATATAGTAAATCAGTAGTCCAAAAGAAGCATGTAATCACTAGAAGTGCGCCCATTCTAATGGCTCCAAGTGTCAAAATAAAGAATCCTAAAAAGAATAGAATATCTTTAAGTCTTACTTTTTTATCTGTTACAATTAGCATTATTACAACCATTGCTATAAAACAAACATAATGAACAGAATTTAGAATTGAAAGATCTTTTAATTCAGTTATTATAGTAAAATACTCTTTGTGACTTAGAGTTTTTATTAAATAAACTAATGGCATTTCAAAATTAGGATTACAAAATCCACCAATTATTGAAAGTATAAATGCTAATATAAGTTTCTTAAAATGCTTATTTTCTTGTACTTCAATCTTTTTAGTATCCTTAATTCCAGCTTTATTAGCTAATGCTTCAGCTAAATATGGTAAATATATAATTAGGCATATTATAAACATTGATCCATGAAGATTTGCAACTAATACTGAAATAATAAACAAAAGTACAATATATCTATTTTTACCTGTTTTTCCTAGCTTATCAATTAGGAAATATTCATAAAGAAATAACAAATATGATATTGATTGAGCCCTAACTGTGACTATATATCTCATAAGTAAAAGAAAGATAAATGATACCAAAAAGCTAAATAGAATATTATAGTTTTTCTTCCTTGCATATACATATGCAGTAATTGAATATAAGAATACTAATATCATATTAAACATATATATTGCAAAATTACCAAAATTGTCATGAATCAATGTTAATATAATATCAAATAACCATCTGATATTAATGAATTTTAGTCCTTCATGCCATGTATATACGCCATTAGCATGTACGCCTTTTTCCATTATCTCATGTCCGCATCTTATTGCTGTATAAAAATCATTAGGAAATGTTTTTGGCGTAAGTGCAATCGAAAATAATATAATTAACAATATAATAATTGATTTTTTCTTCATTTTTTCTCCTATTTATACAAAACTACTCTAAAAGCTATCTTGTCATAAGTTAAAAAGTCATCCATTTCTGGAATTCTACTTTGCAATTCCTTTTCATCATCCCATTCGCTATCAAATGTTCCTCTTTTAATGAGAGTTCCATAGCTACATTCATCAGTTAGTTCAAATATGTTATCAAAAACATCATATATATTTTTAACTTCATTTCTACCAGAAAGTACTTCTTTATCTTCATATAAATATAGCTTTTCTGCATCACCAATTAACCATGAAAGCATTGCATCATAAGCTATTCCATTTATTAATTCTACATTATATCCTTCTAAAATCTTACTAGATATATTCTTAGCTTCTTCTTTACTTTCTACATAGGCAATTTCCATATTTGGTTTAGAATAATATTCTCCGTCTTTAGTAGTAATTTCATATCTTGAAACATAAAAACCACCATTTTCAAAAACACTATCTATAAATTCTTTATAATTTTCATCATAACAAGTATCTTTGCTCTGATAAGCATTATTAGAAAAGTTTCTTTTTTCAAAATTTGCAAAATTATTATTATCAATAGAACATGGAATCCAAACAAATTCATTTCCAAGCTTATCAGAAATCACATAACCATCTGCTACTGTACCTTCCAACTCATTAAATCCATCTAATAGATATGGCTCATTTGCTTTACTTATATCAATTCCAGATTTCTTTTTTTCCGTGTAATATTTTCCTTCTTCAACTATTCTTTCATCTACTTTAGCAAATAGTCTTTCGTTTTCTAAATACTCTTTAAGCTTTGAGAGCCTTTTTGTTGATTGATATGTATAATGTCCAAACGAAAAAATAGTAACCAATAAAGAAACGACAATAGTAATTATTAATATTTCTATAGCTGGATCATTCTTATCTAAACGTTCTTTCATTTCTTTTCTATTTTCTACAATATAAAAAAATATTATTATACCTATCAAAAATAATCCAAAAAGTATACTATTTGAGTTCATTTTTACTCCTTAATTAATAATATCATTATTATTATACAATAAAAAAATGACCTTTTAAAGGTCATTTTTTATTTGTATATAACTTTTATATATAAAATTGCTTCCCTCAGTCTGTCTTGTACTCCATCTCTATCTATAAGATCATTTGATATTATCAAGTTGTCATGAATTGAATTATAGTTAACTGGTAATCCAGTTCCATTTGGTTGAACAGCTATACTAATTGATTGCTCTTTTGTTTGATTTAAGTTAAGTGAATATGAATTTGTTCCATCTTGAATTGGAATATTGCTTGCACCATCAACATAAAAGTACACTGCCCTATCTGTTACCATATCTGTGGTAACAGCATCAAACACAACTTCAATTCTCTTTATATCTTGAATAGGTCTTGCAGAAGATTTTGCTGTAGGGGCATCTTTTTTATCATGCCTATTATAAATGATTTCATATCCTTCATCTACGTTAATATTGTAAGATTTATAAATATCATTTCTTTCTTTTGCTACACCAATTGCTTTAATTAATGCTATACTTTTTTGTCTAGCCTCATAATAGCTTTGTGCTTCTGCATTAGACGATTCTCTAAATTTGTCCCATATTGTTGTGTAATTATTATCTAATATACACCTATAACATGCTAAATTTCTATGATCATAGTTATACATATTTTCGTATTTATCATATACTTTATCATATTTTACCTCTTTTGAAGTAAATGAAACTATATCATACGGATTTATAATATCCTCTTCTCTATAAGAAGCTGGATAATCAGGATCAATGTGCATACCCATTACAAAATCAGGACAATCTGCCCTATGATAATACAAATGCTGTGGATACATACTATCTGCATACCAAGATCTTGTATAATTTCTTCCATAGTCAAAATTATATTTATGCAAATAATAAATTTCTTCTGGAATAACTGTTAATTCGTTATTTGTGCTATACGCACAAGCGTAACCATTATATACTTTAAGGCCTGTCTTTAATCCTTGCATAAATGATACTACAGATAATCTAGAAGTTATTATCTCCCAATCTCTTTCACTTAATACAGGCATTTGATAACTATATGCTGCAGTAACTGATGCGCTATATAGGCTCATCGCTAAGTTTAAGTTATATTGAATCATATTTCTCATAACTTTTCTTTTATGTGATTGGAAATATGATCCATCACTTTCTGGATCTAAAGATCCAGAAGTATTTTTAAATATATAATAATTATCTTCTTCAAAATCATAAAGATATTCGCTTGTTGTTTGTGTATCTAAAATAACATCTTCATCAGGCTCCGTTGCAACCAAAGATGTAGATTGATTTTCAACAATTTCATTTGCCTTAATCTCACCTAAATTATCTCTAACCCATTGGCTAAAAATATATGCTTCAGCATAATACTCTAAAGCGGAATATAATTCATCTAAATTTTTTTGTACTGGTAGCTCATGAGCATAAGATCCATACATTTGATTCATATATGGTTGTGTGGTATCGAAAACTAATGGTTCAGAAGATCCAGGAACTGTAATTTCCATATGAATATTTCCCGCATCGTTATTGTTAGAATCATCAATATCAGTTTTAATTGCTTTAATAGCTCTAATAGCTTCTCTAGCCTCATCTTGATTATATTTACCAATATCAAGAAATCCTGCACCTGTTGCATCAATTGTAACCCTATTAGGATCTATAAAGTAACCTGATTTAGTATAGAACATATTTCCACTAGAATTTTTTATACTTCCAACAACAGTAAAGAAGTTATCTAAAGTATAACTAACTGTTACATCTATTTCAGAACTGCCATCTTTGTGGTAGTATTTTGCCGCATATGGCATATATGATTTTAATACATAATCTATATTATAATTTACCTCATATTGTATAGCTTCTTGACCAGGCTTCTTACCATAATCAATATCTGGAGTATATAAATCAACTGGTTTTTTTGTACTCTTCTCGCATAATCTATATAATAATGCACCATAATCAGCTGGTGGTGGAGCTGAACCTGTTGCTTCAACTGATGTAGTTGAAGAAGGATCATAATGATAATATCCATCTCCCCCATATGTTAAACCAGGAGTTGTTATAATGTATGGTGGATCATCAAGGGTTGGATCTGACTCATCTGGTTGAGCATCTACAACTACCGCTTGTCCATTTACATCTTCCAACACATCTGGTACTTCTGTTGGTGAATAAATATAGTATCCATCATACAATGTATACAATATTGCTGGAACATATGCTTGCATTCTTGATTTGCTTGCATTTGATAGTCCCATATTTGTTGCAAGGGTATTAAAAAAAACATTGTTAGAAGCTTCAATGATTGAGCGCAATGAATCAGCCACTGAAGATAAATCTTCATTGGCTGTATTAATCTCAAAAGCTTGCACCGCATCATAAGTAGCGTCTAACAATTTTGAATCGTATGCACTTTGTAGTGTAATTGTCTTTACTTGTAATTGTAAGTAATAAGACAACACTAAAATAATCGGTAACATTATTAGTCCGAATATTATACTAAACCCTTGTAACTTCATCTATCTTTCCTTTGAATAATTGTTTATTATTTTGATCCTGTTGCTGTTACAACTCCAGAGTGTTGAGCTGCAATTGAGTAAACATCTCCTCCACTCATTGAATAAAATACACCTCTAATTGTTTGAGAAAGGGTTTTATTTGTGTTTTTAACACTTACAGAAAGGATATCTCCTTCTTTCATGTTATAAACTCCCTTACCCCCATTTGCTTGAATTTCTTCAAGAATTTGGGCAGTATATACAGAATAATAAACATTTTCTCCAATTACTGTTCCTTGTGTCCAAGCAGATTTCTTTCCTACGTTTTCGTCTAGTACTTTAACTTCCATTTCTACTTCATATGTGTTTCCTGTAGAATCAATTGTGTTAACTAATCTTGTATAGTTATCCATTGTAATTGCTCCTACCGCTCTTGAATTATCAACAAATTCTGTTGTAGCTGTTTGAACAGCAAGTTGAGATACATCATCACTTCTTTCTGCTACTGATAATAATGGGAATATAAACATTAATATTGCAGCTAAAAATATAGCGATAATTGTTACTACTGTATCACTCATTTTAATCCTCCTTAATTTATATAACTTAAATTATAATCTTATGGTAATTGTTTTGTAGCTTTATAAATAACTACAATTTTGTCTTCTGGTTGTGTTCCGGTAATTAGAATATCACCTTCATCATTTGTAAATGTTTCACCTTTATATGAATAAGAGATAAAGTTTTCTTCAAAATATATAATATTATCTAGATTATTATTATCTGCTTGAATTCTATTGTATGCTCTAACTCTACTAAAATAACTATCTCTATAATCCACATATGTGTTATTTATATAGCCATCATCCCCATTTAAGTAAAAATCAACTCTTGTTTTAACAAATTGATCTGTATCACCTATCCATGGAGCTTGATACATATAATACTCTTTTGAATCGTCATTATAGTACTCAAATAAAGCTCTTTGATATCTACTTCTAGCATATTCTGCCGTTGAAGCAGCTTTTCTAACAGCACCTTCCGTGTTTACATCAAAGACTTGCATAAGCTCACCTTTTTCATTTAATATTTTTACACAGAATCTTTCTTTGTAGTATCTATAAAGTGTTGGAATAATTGTTTCAACATCTACGATTCTACTTCTTTTTTCAGTAGCATTTTCTGTAAATTTTAAATCTATGTTTTCATAGAAATTTGTCTTATCTGATAAATAAAACATCGTCTCAGAAGTACTAGTTACTTGTGTAAACATATACATTGCTAAAGTTAATCCAAACACAAAAACCATAGCAGAAAATGCCATTATTATTGCATGTATAGCATTATCCATTATTGTACTTCCTTTCCTAATTTTTATCTATCGTTAATACATATAAAAACCTTAATATTAATAAAGCTTTTATATACATTAAAAATATAAATTATGCAACAGATAATCTTATATTATCTGTTGCAATAATTTATTATTAACTTTTATAATTCTCTACATTATAGAACTTGGCTTACCTACTAGGTGTTTCCGTCAACGCTCCCGACCGCTGCCGCCACCTTCTTCACCAAAGTCTTTTAAACCTTCAAGTCCAGTCTCCATTGTTCCATCAGCAGTTGCGATTTGTGTTTGGCTCATGTTTGTAACATCACCTATAGCAATACCCATAACAAGACCAGAAGCACCAAATCTAAAGTTTACACTATATGAATGTTTGTCTAAGATTTTATTTCTAATAGAACTTACATCCTTTGTATATTGTGTAGCATTAGCTGTTACTGAATAGTGAGAACCACTAAGTGTAGACTTTGTAATAGTACCAATTGCTGTATTTGTATCATCTTTTGTATAAAGAATAACAGTAGGAACTTTTTCTGCTTGATCCTTATATGTATTTAAGTTAGAAGCAACTCTTGTTAATAATGCTTTAACTTGAGAACCTGTCTGAATTCCTTGATAAGATGTAAATTGGTTGTTAAAAGCCTCTCTTTCTTGTGTGTTCATTGAGCTCATTGAGCTTGTAATTGTAGAGTTAGCTTGGTTGTATACATATATACCAATAGCTATGATAAGGATTGATAATAGTATAGCACCAGCTATAATAAGTGCTTTTGAAGCGTTCTCCATAATTTTTCCTCCCTTTTCATTCGTTAAAATTATATTTTAAAATTGCTATGTAACTTAAAGTACATAGAATGTTAAAAACTATTTATCATTAGATTTAAATGTTATTTCGGATACTTTACCACTATCTTCATGATATTTTATCTCTTCACATTTAAAACTATCTGTTCCAAAATATGTTATAAATGATTCTATTCCTAGTTCACTAATTTTTTCCATATTATAGGTTTCTTCCCCTATCGTTACGAAAACTCTAATGCTATTTTCACCATCATCAACATATTTTCCTTTTTCGTCTTTTACTATATTATTTTTTTCATTATTATTTATTGCTTTGTTGATTACTGTAATAACATCTAACCCATTTAAATTATCACTATCATAATATTCGTATGGTTCATTAAATGCTTGAATTTCCAATTTCTTTTTTTGGTCTGTCCTAATATTAACTGTAATTACAATAATTGCAACTACGATAACAACAAATAATACTGCAATTATTTTTTTCACTTTTCTCTCTCTTCCATTATACTATAAAAATCAAGTATTTTCAATGATTAATTAAGTTTCTTATAGTTTTTAAAAAATTTTTTTAAAGTTTACAATAAGTCATGTTCAGGCCATATGCTACCCGTGGGATAGTCCGGATTTACTCGTAGTTCTAATGTAATTTTGTTTATTCTACCATCATAACTTTTATTTTCTGAACTTCTTGTTGCTGCATGATAGTATTCTATTCCATCATCTGGTACCACGAATATATATTTATATACAACTTTATTAGTATCTGGATCTCTATAAGCTTCACCTAATGTTTCAGATGCTGTTATTTCCATATCAGTATTTAGAGTTATTCCCATTTGGCTTATAGGTGTATTTCTTAATTCTAATAGATTTACTCTATTTAGTTCTGTATTGTTGTCTGCTCTATATGCTTGTTCTAAATCATCTGATTTTCCATCTAAAGCATAATTTCTTTTCATTGGAATTATTCCAACTATACTTAAAGTATGTGAACTATCAAATTTTACATCTACAGATACTGCTGTACGATCATTATATCCAACATCTTTATTCGCATCAACAGCTAAATTTATAAGAGTAATAACATCACTAATATTATTTTCTTTATCATCGCCAGCAAAGTTTTCAAATTGTTGATTAAAACGTTGTATATTATAATAAATTTGTTTGTCATCAATTGACTGGCTAACTCTACCACCAGCTCTAAAAAGATAAACCATTAAGCTAAGTATCATTATACCAAGTATTGTTCCACCGGCAATAATTAATGCTTTATTTGCATTCTCCATAGATTCTTCCCCCTATTTATACTTCTGAAAACCATATTTGATCTACTAAACCTGTACGTGGATTGTAATGTATATAATCACATTTAAATTGTTTAGTTTTAAAATCTAATACAGCTGTCTCCCAAATTGCTTCTACCCAATCTGTTGGAGGTATACCAGACCATCTATTTGGTTGGCAAGATTGTTTCATATTATGTCCTGTATACTCTAATAAATGTTCTAAAACTCCATCATATTTATTTTCAAAACTATAAGTTTTAGCATCATCGCCATACATTACACTCTCATATGTATTCATTTCATTTTTTGTTAATAATGAATAATATCCAGTAACATTTGCAGCTCCATTGTCATCTTCAGTTCTTGTAACAGGTCCTTGATTTGGCATTAAAAATCCGTTTCCAGTTAAGTCAATTGATGTTGGTTTTAATTCATCAGTTACTCTTAATTTTGTATATAAGTCATTTTCTGAAAAGGTTCCGCCATGTCCATTTCCTGAACCTATTAATGGATAAAAGTTTGTATCCTGAAGAGTATAGTCTTCAGATGGTTTATCTGTTCCAAAATACTCTCTCCTCTTTCCAGAACTATCAATGTAGAAAACTCTAACAGTTTCCTTCAAAGGACTATTTATTTTTACGAATACATTTATAACATATGCTGAGTTATAACTATTTTTTCCAGTAACTTTCTTTCCTGTAGAATCGAATTTTTCTTTAGACGAATCATTTTTTTCATTATTATTGTATGCTTTGTTTAAACATGATAATACGTCTACCCCATACATTCTGGATTTCTTATAAACTTCATATTCTTCGTTAAAGGCAGCTGCTTGATCAGAAGAAACTAATTCTTCTTGTGATTGTGGCCAAATGCTAATACCTCTTATAACAAATGCATAAGTACCTAATAGCATAATACCAATTAAAACACCAGCAGCCATTATTAATGCCTTACTCGTATTCTCCATTTATTTCTCCTTACATCATTCCAGACATAGTTGTGAATGCTGAAGACATTGATGTCATACCAATCCATACTAATGGAACAATTAAATAACCAACAAACATTACTACCATTGGAGCAAATCCAATAACTTTTCCTATTAATGATTTTTGAGAAATCATTCTGTCGTTTGATTCTTTTCTCTTTTCTTGATAGTAATTTCTTTCTGTATCTAACTCGTCAAAAGCTTCTCTAATAGGAATTTGTTCAACAGCTGCTTGTAAACTTTCTACGATTCTTATTAATTGTTTAAATGATATATCGTTCTTTAATTCTTCAAGAGCTTCCCAAGGTCCGCTCTCAAAGTTGTTAACGCATTTTGAAATTGGTTCTCTGAATATGTCTGAATATCTTTCTAGCCATTCAAGAATCATCTCAACATTAACTCTTTCAATTTTCATAAGCATCAAGATAATTGTTTGGAATTGCATTACTTCGTTTTCCATTTCCATTTGTCTCATCTTCTTTTGGAAAATTAATAGTGCAATTGGTCCAAAATATCCCATAATCATAAATACGAAAGCGATTAATAATTCAAACCATCTTAAGTATTCTGATTGGATAATTTGAAGCTTATCCCATACCCTACTTGTAATTTTTTCATAATCAACATTTGTTACTGCTTCATCTAAATAAACATCTGATTCTAATATTACCTCTGCTAGAGTTTCTTTTGTGATACTTAAATCATTTTCAACCCTATGAAGAATAATATTATCTCTTTCTGTTCTTTGCATAGCTTTTGCAAGCTCTGTGTCACTCATAGATCCAAGCAAGTTATAATCTGATGTTGGTTCTGTATATTGATAATTGATTGCTAAATGATGTGCATATAATAAAACTACAAATGAAATTAAAAACGCTACAAATGCTATTGCTAGTCTATCTACATATAGCCATTCCATCTTAAGTTTTGATGCAGCATCTTTTAACAATTGTTGTATTTTTCTATAATCTTTAGATCCATCCTTTGGAATAAACATGTCAACAAATTTTTTGCATAGCTTTTTGCTATATACTTTTTGTTCCCAAGGATTTTCCATATTTCTGGCAGTTTTAACGCTACCATTATCTTTTAATTTTCTTACTAATATATAACATACGAATGTTAGTACTATTAATCCTACTATACAGAAGAATCCTCCTGTACCATTATAGAATTGTGATGTAAAACTGAATTCTGATATAGACCATTTCTTAATCAAATCAATAAATAGAATTGGCACTGCTGAAATAATTGATAATGATTGGAACACATAGTCTAATTTATCTCTTTTTAAAATTTCAATCTGCATCTCTTGTGTAATGTTATTTAAGTTCTTTAAGTAAAGTGATGCACCGTCTTTATCTTTTCTATCACCAAACTCTTTTGTTAAGTATGAAACTCCGGCAAATTCTTTTAAGTAATCATTTGGTGCAATATCGTAATATTTTTCTAGTTCTGTTTCTGGATCATCAGAAATTAAAATTTCATAAATTTTTTCACCTTGTGCAGAAACCTCTACCTCATCGTTCTGAGAAACTTCATAGATAGCTTCTTCAACCATATTAAACTCGTGATATGCGTGTCTGATTTCAGCAAAGAAATCTATTTGTTGTCTTAATATCTTATTATCAATACCATCAACCATACCATCAATGATAGAGTCTATTAAGAATAATTCAAAAAGTAATAATGTAGACATTAATAAGACATTGCTATGTAAAAGCAAAACAACGAAGATTGTTACAGGAATAATGATTAAAATAACTTTAAACATTATCTCCCCCGTTTGCTTTCTTGTTAGGTATTCATCATCTAGGTTTATAATCTCTAATCTTCTTCTAAGTTTTAAAGCATATCTTTTAAAGAACGGTGTTCTTACGATATAGATATAAAACTTCTGGTAGAATACTTCCATTGAAAGGCTATTAGATTTTGTACCTTGAACTAATGAAGCAACATATCTAGTTTCTTTTGAATTCATCTTTTTGTATATAATGTAGTAAGCAATTGCCATAATTGCAAGCAAACCACCCACGCCCATTATAACGTATTTCAAAAAATCTGGGTTATTCATTAAGAAGCTTTTCCTCTCTTTCTGTAATTATAAAAATAATTATTCTTTCTTGTCATCAGGTTTTACTGTTGGTTTTTTTACTTCTGGAGCTGCTCCTGGTGTAGCTGTCTTAGGTGCTACTGGTTTAGCAACTGGTCTTTCTTGTGGAGCTGGAGCTTTAGTTAAGTCAGATAAATCTTCTTCCACATAACCAGGTCTATCCATACCATTTAGAGCTTTTGGAGGCTTAATTCCCCATACTCTCTCTAAGAACTTGTCGAATTTTGCTACGTCAGTATCGTCCATGTTGTTTCTCATTTCTCTAATATTATGCTCTGTAATAGGGTTTGTTAAGATATATGAATCATCAGAAAACTCTAATACATTGTGATATTTGTATAATTCATTATTTGTAGTCTTTGAAAAGAATATTGTTGCATTATCGAAAAATTTATCAAATTTTCCTTCTAATGTCTTTTCTTTTCTATGATCAAATGTATACTCGTTCTTTTGTTCTACTGGTATACATTCTGTAATTCTTTCTATGTAACGTCTACCTCTGAAGTCCTTTACTAAGTGGATATCAAAGTTAAGTACGCTAACAACCTGCTCTTCAGCGGTTCTTTCATTTTTGAATACACCAGCTCTTAACATTGAGTTACGAAGAGCTGTAATTAAGTCTGGGAATGTTTTAGCGTGGTGAGTAAATAATGTAAATTTAGAAGCAACCTGTGCTGATTGGATCATCCAAGATGCTACGGGGTCAGTTGCAACCTCACCGATGATATTAACACTACCGTCAGTTTTCTTTTGAACGTCCAAACATTCCTGACCAGCGATTGTTTCAGTCTCACGCATTGAGACGATATTTCTTGTTGGATAAATTTTTCTTAAGTGAAGCTCGAATGCAGTTTCTGTGATACGAAGGTTCATGGTTTCATATATATTTTCAATCATAGCCATAAGCATTGTTGTTTTACCACAACCTTGCTCACCAGTAAGTGCTATAATTCTTGCTCCCTTTACTAAGTATTTTAATAAATCTATTGTATCTTCTTTTCCATCAAATTTAACGATTTGTTCTAGTGTAGCACGCTTAACATCGAACTTTCTTACGAAGAATGCCCAAGTTTCGCACATGCTTGGTCTAACAACTACGACACGAGAACCGTCTTTCATTTCATTGATTTTATAACCATTTGTATCTGATAATTGTCCAGGGTTATTATATTTATAAATGTTTTGACATACTCTCTTAAGTTCAGCTTCTGTACCGAATGATAAGAATGCTAAACGAATTGATTTACCTTGGAAGAATATCCATATAGCATCGCAGGCTCTTGGTACTTTACTTTCCATAGCTTGTTTTAAGTAGTCACCATCAGTTTGAGCAACTTGGCTTAAGAATGATTCTGGAAGACCAGATGTACCACCTGAAACACCATCTATGTTCATATCTCTGATTTCATCAATACTACTGTAACCTTTATATTGTTGATAAATTCTTTGTACAACAACTTCTAGTTTATCAGCAAATTGAAGTTCAGGATTTTCTTTATCATAAATATCACTAATTTCGTCTGGAGTAATAACATATGAAGGTTTTGATTCACCTTCAACGAATTTTAATTCTGCTAAGTTATACTTCTTAATAAATTCAGTTAAAGCTTCATATCCAAAGCTCTTTTTATATTCATGAATTAAAATATCAAATTTATCTTGAGCTGTTAAAAGAGAAGGTGTATCAAAAGGTATAGCTTTTGATATATTTGTTTCATCAACACCATATTCTTTTGCTAAAAGGTCATATATTAATTCTTTAACGTATTTCTTATCGTTAACGTCACCATAAGTACAACCTTTTAAAGCTTTTTTAAGTTCATACTTCTTAGCTTTCCTTCTTTTTAATTCTTCTTCTGACAGACCGATATCATAAAGATTAATCTTTGTGATTTCGTCTAATCTTTTCTTAACAAACTTAATCATTAATTCTAAAGTATATGTTTTATCATCGACATTGATTTGTGCTTCAATAACTTCTGCTTTGTTCTTTTTAACAAAATAGTTTATTGCTACAAATACGACAACGATAACAACAAAACTTAATGCTATGTTAGCTAAACTTCCCATTTGAGGTAACTCCTTCCCCTATCTCTTCTTATGCTAAATGTAATTCTTTGATTTTATTAATTATTAGCTTGCAGCTTGTATCAACAGCTTGTGCAAACGGATAACTCTTATCATTTATATTATTTCTTAAAGATCTTGTTTTTAAGAAATAATTTACTACCCCAGCTTCACAACATGCTTCCATAAACTGGGTATTATGTACAACGTATGCTATTCCTCTTCTTTCTTGAATGTATCTAGCAACATTTCTTTCATTATATTTAGATGCTTGATCAACATTTGAAAGTAAAGGAATAACTTTATTTCCTTGAAGTAAAGGATTTGTAACCTTTATCTTATTATATTCATCTATATTATTTAAATTTTGGGGCATATCATACAATATGATATGAGAATTTTGTAAGATTGCTTTTGTATAATCCTTATTTAATGATTTTGGTAAGTCTACAAAAACCATATCATAGTATTTTGATGCTGTATTAATTAAATCTTTATATAGCATCATTGATCTATCATATTCTTCTGGAATTTTTGTTTTTAATCCACAAAGAATATCTAATCTATTTTTCAAAACAACTCTTGTATAGCTTGGTACTATCTCAGGCGTACATTTATTACTAGCTACTGCGCTAATCAAACCTTCTGCTCCTGAGCCAATATCTAATTTTCCTGTTTGAGCCATTATACTTTTAGTTTTAGGATTCATTTTCCAGAAACTTTTTTCTAATGTATCATCATTAAATGTAGCATCTATCATAAGTATTCTTAAATTGTGCTCTACTGCCATTTGAGTAGCTATTGCTATCATGGATAAAGTTTGATAATTTGTTTTGTCTATTGAATTCCATAAGCTAATTGTAGCCATTTCTTCCTCCTATGTATTATTTGTCTAATTCGTTAATCGCTTTTCTAATAGCGCTTGGTTTTAAATCAGTTGCAAATCCTTGAAGCAAATAATCTAACGCATCTTTGTAAGATGAACTTAATCCCCTTGTTGTTATTCTTCCACTTCTTTGGATTTCATAAATTCTACTCTGATCCCCTACCTCGAATGGAAAGAACACGTAGTCCTCTGTCCATTTAAGCTTTAGTCCACTTGATAAATAATTTATATATTGATCTTCCTGAACTAACATTTCTCTTGAATATATTACTTTTGTTACTTGTGTTTCTGCTGGTAATATTTTAAATATTTGAAGTCCCCTTCTTATATTGTAAATATCCATTGATGTAACAAAGTAATGTTTATCTGTAGGTGCTATTTTAAAAGCTACGTAATTTCTTGTAGAATCAATATCTACAAGTGCATAATCATATTCGTAGTTTTCTCCGTTTTGTTGCTTATAATCACTTATATCTTCAAAACTTTCAAAACCAATTCCAATATCTACGCCTTCATAAGTTGTTATATATTTTTTTAATGGTTGTATAGTAGGTACAATGTATCTTGTCTTTTGTAAAACTGTTGAATCAACAACGATTACTTTTTTTCCTGCTATCGTCAACGCTTTTGCTAAATATATAATCATGTCGGCTTTATCATAACTTCCTATAAAAGCTACTTTAGTCATACTATACCTCCACTTTATTTATCCTATTCTTCCTCACTTAATGATTCTAGGTATGCTGCTCTTGCATCGTCAATTCTATCAGCTTCTTTTTGGTTTCCTGATTGAATACTTGAATCTCTTCCTTTTGAGTTTTCCTCAGTTTGTAGTGTTGGTGTGATATAAGTATTTCTTTGATATGGAAGAGCACCTTCGTTATCACTGTATCTAGCCCATAAAGCTTGTTTTGCTTCTTCAACTATATTAGGGTTAGAATTGATAAGTTGCATTGTTTCGTTACTTACTGGATAAGTAACTGCTGCAGACTCTTGCATTCCTGCTTCTGAATATTCGATTGCATAAATTTTAGAACCTTTAATTGTCCATGCTTCAACAATTGCATTGTTGATTGTTAAAAGTTCAAGTTCTGATAATCTAAGCCAAATACCTGTTTGACTTGTCATTAATACTTTCTTCTTTGAAAGTACTATATAGTCTTGTCCTGAAGGTAATTGGAATCTAATATCAATATAGTCTCCTGATCTTAAATGAGATGGTAATATAAACATGTTATATTCTTGAATTCTTTGATCATTTGTTGTTGGATCATCAACATCATCTAACATGTCTTTGGTTACTATTGTTCCAGCTGGAACGTTAATTTTCATCATCTTTAAAGTAGGAACTGTTTCTCCTGTTTCTTCATCATAGTATTCAAAATCACTGTCATCTACAATTTCAGTTTCTACAACGTTTGTTCTAACTGTTTGTTTTTCGAAGTTTTCCATTGTAACTTCTTGACCTGATTTTAAATCTTCTAGAGCAACATATCTTTCAACTTGTAATTGCTCTAAAGCTTCTTGCGCATCATTTAGCGCCTTAATTCTTGATAATAACATAAATACTACAACAGCCATGATTATTAAGGCTACTATAAAGCCTAATAAAAATGATGTTCTAGCTCTTCTTTGCATTGGATTTACTGCCATTTTAATATCCCCCTCTGATTGGTCTTTTAATTTTGGTGCCATGTGCACCTATTAATATCATTTTATATAATTTTATATTAATACATTGTTTAATTCAATAATTTCGCCGCTTTGTAATTAAAACTTATTTCAATTGTAACTATATTGTTAAACTATTTTTGCTATTCTAAAACATAAGTGTTAATTGCATCCATAACACCTTCTGAATTGTTATCAGCAACTATTTTTATTCCTTCAATTTCTTTCATTTTGGGATTACTGTTTCCCATTACTATTCCGAGTCCAGCATTTTCTATCATCTCTCGATCATTTAGATTATCCCCTATCGCTACAACATCTTCTTTTGGAATATTTAGATAGTTAATAAGATATTCTATCGCTGACCATTTATTTACATTTTCATTTGTGATTTCTGTATAATAGTATTGAATGGTTATGTCTTCCGTACCATCTTTAATTATTTTGCTAGACATATATTCTGTTTCTAAAATATCAATGCCTTCCATTTCTTTAAGTATTTGGACAATCTTGTTAAAGATGAGTCTTGATTCATCACAAATAGTAATTTTCAAGAATCTATTCGTACCAGAATCTATTATATATTGTTCGACATCTTGTACTATATTTATATGTGTCCTTTTTTCTTCGCTTTTCTTAGCATTTTCTTTATGATAGAAAAGTACATTATAATTTAAGCTTTTAGCTATAACTTCATCTTCAGTATAAAGATTATAATAAAAGCTGTTTTGTTCGCATATTCTTACTATTTTAAGCACTTGCTCTTGACTTAGAAATCTGTCATAAATAATCTCGTCTTTTTTTATGTCATATACAACAGAACCATTTCCAGATATTAAGTAATTATCAACTCCTAACTCTTTAGCTAAAGTTCTAGTTGAACTAATAGGTCTCCCGAGAAGCTAAAACCACTTCTGTTCCCTGTGATTTAGCATTATAGAGAGCAAGTCTAGTTCCATCTGAAACTTCGCCATTTGAATTAAGAAGTGTGCCGTCTAAATCTATTGCAACCAGCTTATACATAGGCTATTCCCCCTTTTAATACATAGTAATTATATCATTAAAAACACCCAATACAATTACAAATATATATCATTAAAGTTACCTTTGTATTATTTTTCCCTACAAAATCACGTTCATACAAATTTCACTTGCCAAATTGTAAGAATTTGATATAATGTAGTTACAAATAACAATAGAAAAAGGAGTGATATGTTATGATTAATCTAACAATTACAGGTAAAGATCTTAAAGCTACAGAAGCTATTAAAGACTACGTTGAGAAAAAAATGACAAGAATCGAAAAATATTTCGGAGATGATCAAATCGATACATCAGTTACAATCAAAAAAGAACATGCTACAGCAGAAATCGCTGAAATATATGTAAATGTAAATAAAATGAGTTACAAAGCTGTAACTGAAGATAAAGACCTATATGCTTCTATTGATAAAGACATTGATATCTTAGAAGGTCAAATCAGAAAAATGAAAACAAAAAGAGAAAAAGCACAAAAAGATTCAACAATTAAACAAATCTCTTTAGATGGCGTTGAAGAATACAAAGTTGAAGATGAAGTTATTAAAGCATTATATTATGATATTAGACCAATCTCAGTTGAAGATGCTAAAATCAAATTAAATGAAAGAAAAGGAAACATTTTCTATACATTCGTAAACGTTGATACAGGTAAAGTAAATGTTATCTTCAAATTAAAAGACTCAAACAACTATGGTATAGTTGAACCAGAAGCTTAAGTAAAAATATAAGAGCACCTATAAGGTGCTCTTTTTTTATATCAACTTTTCTATCTTATATTCTTTCTCTAATTTTTCATTAAAATAAATCTTAGATACAATTTCTAGTTCCTTCCTCCCCTTTTCGGAAAGATCGAACTGGAATATCTTTTTCGAATCTGCTTTCATAATATACTCAATTGCATTTCTTGTCGCTTCAGAAATATTAATTGCTCCTTTATCTTGTTTAGCACAAACTTTGCATTTAAACCCATTATCTTTAATACTAAAGTGATTTATATCTTCTTTAGTATTACAATTAACACATCCATCAACATAAGGCATAAATCCTAAGATTTTAAGAAGTCTTAATTTAAATACTGAAACTATAAAATCCAAATCTTTGTCTGTTTCAGAAATCATATAAAGCGTATTTAAGAAAAGCTTTAATGTATTAAAGCAGTTTTGATTTTCTGTAGTAACATCACTTATTATTCTTGTTATAAACGATGCATATGTTAATTTATCTAAATCTTCTCTGATATTGTAGAAAAGCTCTATTGGTTCACATGAATTAATTGTATATGTTTCGCTCCCTTTAAAAACCATATATTCGCCAAAACACAGAAGCTGTGTTCCAGCTAAAAGCTGACTTTTAGGTCTTCTTGCTCCTCTAGCGCTACATGAAATCTTTCCATAGTTTGGAGTAAGAATTGTGAGCATTTTATCAAAGTCACCCATGTTGCTTTCAGCAATTACAATACCACTAATCTTTGTATTTGCCATAATTTATCCTATTTTAATTTAAATTTTTTAACTATATTTTCTTTATCTTGCCAGTCTTTATTAACTTTTACCCAGACCTTTAGATTTACTTTACATCCTACTAAGTTCTCTATATCTTGCCTTGAATATGATGCAATTTTCTTTAGAAGTTCTCCGTTTTTTCCAATTATTATACCTTTATGAGAATCTCTTAAGCAGTTAATTGTTGCATCAACATCATAAATATCTTCCCCTTTTGTAGTTTTCCTTAGCTTAAAGTTTTCTATCTCAACATATATTCCATGAGGAACCTCATCGCGAAGAAGCTTTAGAGCTTTTTCTCTTATAATTTCTTCGCTCATCTGTCTTACTGTTTGATCTGTATATTCTTCATCATCGTAATACTTTGGTCCATTTGGCATAATCTTTAGTAGTTCATCTATTAATTCTTTTATTCCATCTTTTTTAAAAGCTGAAAGTGGAACAACAGCTTTAAATGGATATTCAACAGAAAAAAGCGAAATTAGTTGAAGAAGAGATTCTTTTTCAACTAAATCTATCTTATTTAGAACTAATATGCATGGTTTTTTAGATGCAATTATCTTATCTAAAATTATTCTATCCCCTCTTCCTATCTCATTTGATGTAGCATCTACTAAAAAGATAATAACATCAACATCAGAAAATTGAGAAAAGGCTGTTTCATTCATAGTCTCTCCAAGCTTAGTTTTAGGTCTATGAATTCCAGGCGTATCAGTAATTATAATCTGATAATTCTTATCATTTAAAATCGCTTTAATTGCTGTTCTTGTTGTTTGACTTTTATTTGCAGTAATAGCAACTTTTTCATTTGCTAGCGCATTTAAAAGTGTAGATTTTCCAACATTTGTTCTTCCAACAAGTGTTGCAAATCCAGATTTAAAATCTTTCATTTACTATCTCCTATTCAAAAGTAACATTTGCTTTTAAAGGAACAATATTGATAAAAGTATTTCCATCATTAACTTCTATCTCTTTTCCTGATAAATCTTTATAAACTGTTTGTGAACTTCTTGAAGATTTAGTACATTTAATCTTCATGGCTTTACCATTTGTGATATAGTAACCGTCTAATGTACCTACTACTTCTACTTCTTGTCTTCCTTTATCTTCTGTATCAGGCATATCATAATTTTTAGCAAACGTTACAATGATATTCTTTGTTGTTATATCTTTTTTATCAACCTCATCAGTCATTTTTCTTCCCTTAGAATATCTTGTATAACGATTTGTTTCTGCATCATATACGTATTTTACAACATGATTTGATGCATATGGAAGTGTAACTTGATTGCATGTTATAACATCTTCACCACTTAAATTAACTTCTTCTTTTGAATAGTTTAAAACGCTCTTCTTGTTTGAGGTTAAACTAAATTTTTTATCTTTAGATATTGAAATAATTGATGGTATGTTTGTATAAGCATTGTGTGGTGCCTTTTTATGTTGAACTCTCCAATATCTTGAAGAATTTGTTCTTGCTTTTCCTGTATCATATATTTGTCCATTAATATCTGGTATATTTAATGACTTAATGTCTTTCTCTGCTTGTGGGCTTTGGCCTAAATGAGCATAAATCGCATCATGCTCTAAAGCATAATTCAAAAAATAATGTCTAGCAGATCTTATTGGTCCAACGCTATCACAATCTTTACCTTTAAATAAAGCCATTAGCCTTGTTTCATTTCCCTCAACAATAATTTCGTATACACAATAAGCTTCATTGATTGATGCTTGTGGTTGTGCATTAACATTATTATCAATCATAAAGGCTACCGGTCTATCATTACCATTAAATATTTTAATCTCTGGCTCTTTTTCTTCTTCTTTTTTTTCTTCTGAGCCAAAACCTAAGTCACTTTTAATAATATTAGATACAGCCACTTCCCCATCTGATTTGAAAATATTGTATCCAAAATAACATCCTGCACCAATAATTGCTATAGCTATAACTCCAAATAAAAATTTCTTCATCTTTTGATATCCCCTTTTTATTTATCAAATATAAATACGATTAATTTATCTAAAAATAGTATAATTCCAATTATAATGCTCATTAAACTAGTTAGCGTAACCGCACCACCCGCAATATCTTTAGCGTTTTTGGCTTTGTCATTATACTCTTCGGTAATTAAGTCTACGGTCTCTTCAATAGCACTATTTATCATCTCTGCCATTAGTACTAGAAACATTGTTATAACTAAAATAGCCCATTCTGTCTTTGATAGTTTAAGTACTATAGCAAGAATAATTGCACATACTCCAATAATAGTTTCAACTTTTAAGTTTCTACTTGTCTTATATGTATATATTATACCATTTATAGTATTTTTAAGTGCTTGAATAAAAGTTTGATTTTTAAAATTCTCTTTATCCATATTATTCTCTTCCAATTTCTAATTTAGATAAAACGTTTTCCTCTTTTTCCCTCATTATAATTTTATCAGATTCTTTAATATGATCTTCACCCATTAGATGATAAAATCCGTGAACTGTCATATATGCAAGTTCTCTTTCAAAGCTATGTCCATATTCTTCTGCTTGCTCTTTTACTCTATCAATTGAAATAATAATATCTCCTAAAACCTCTTCAAATTCAAGTGTTTTAGCAAATTCTATTTCTTCTTTTTCAAACATTGGGAATGATAAAACGTCGGTTTCTTTATCTATATTTCTATATTTTGCATTATATTCTCTTATATGCTCTGGTGTTGTTAGTGTAATACTAATATATAAATGTGAAGATTCCATGTTTTCTATTTGAAAACATTTCTTTAAAACCTTTTTGATTAGGCTATCATATTCTTTATTTTTTTCTAAATCTAAATACTTAATTTCAACAATCTTAGGCATTTTCTTCCCTTTCTATTATGCTTTCTAAATAAGCATGATCTCCTGTCATATAATCATAATACTCTTTATATTCTTCTGGGCTAATTATATTTGCAATTCTTGATTTTGAAATAGAAGCAATTGCCACTATTAAAATAGCAATTACTGTAACTATTTTCTCTAATTTAACTGTACTTTCTCTTTTTTTAATAATAATCATTAAACTAATAATTATATAAACTACTACAAGGATTACAGTTCCTAATAAAAACGCTAAATTAGTTATTTCTAGCTCTTTAATTTCACCTATAGCAGATAGCCTTACTGCGTTTATAGCATATATTACTAAAAATATAAATATAATCTTAATAATTCCATATAGTATGATTCCTCTTTTTTTATCACTATTTTCTTCTATTCTCTTTAAAGTTTTTATTAAAGAAATTATATCTACTATAAATAGCATAGTGAAGCTGCAATAAATAACCGTTAGTGCAGCAGTTATTATATTAACTGAAATAATAGTCATGGCTTTTCTCCTTAAACAAAAAAGGTATATTATTAAACAAAACTTGCTAACAATATACCCTTATAATTATCTTATTACTTTTTCAAATTTGCCTTCTAGTGTCTTGCAAGAATTATTAATAGTTCTCATAGCACCTAAACTAACTAATTTTGATTTATAGAATTTTCTTATATCATTATATTTATCAGCTTCTATAGATGTATCATGAAGCTCTCTTTTTAATGATAATATTTCTTTTTCTGTAGAATCATTTGCTACTTTATACGCATCCCAGAATTGTTGATAACTATTCCTCTCCTCTGGGCTGTTCCAATAAACCTTTGTTGAAAGAAGCTTAACATTATAATCTTCGATTAATTTAAGAAGCATTTGATAAGCATCTTCTTTTTTATTCGTTTTAACAATTAAGTTTCTTGTGTCTTTTAAAAGTTTTCCATAGCATTGCTCTGCAGCAACTAGTGGAAGTGAATGAGTAAATAGTTTTCTAGAAAGACCAAGTAGAATCATATTCTTTTCTAGAAAATCTCTTTCATCTAGCTTTCCAACTGAAAAGTTTTCAAATGTCTCATACTCACCCATTATATCTTGATATTTAGATCCTGATTCAACTTTAAACTTAAGTGGTAAAATTGTTTTTGCATAATCTTCTAATGTTTCAAAAATACTCTTATAAACGTTTATTATTCCGGTTTTTCTTGGATTTGATGTTTCAATTAATTTAACACTATAGTTTTTAAGGATTCCTTTATATAGTCCATCTTGTTTTTCAATGTATAGTGGTAAATATCTATTAATAACTTTTTCTTTTCCAGAAGCTTCAATGTTGTCATAGTCTAAATCTAATAAAAACTTTTGCTTTCTATACTTATACTCTTGGTATTCATCATCTTTTAAATGAATTACTGTATAGTAATTTGAAAGTGCATTTTTTTCAAAGTCAGATGCTGAGCCATTTTTAACTTTTCTATATACAGAATCCATAATGTATTTATCTATTGCTTCTAAGTATAGGCTATAACCATCTTCAAGTCTTTGTTGTGCTGCAGCTTTTTTGTCACTAGATTCTTTATCAAAGTTTTTTACAGCTTCATAGTATTTAAGTACATTATTTCTTTTTATATTAATAAGCATGCTATTAAGACCAATTTTTGTTGGCATTAGTAACATTGTTAGGGTTTTTGATAATCTGTTAATAAAGGTTGTGTCAGTTTGAAGTACTTTTAAACTCTTCTCTTCCATAATCTAAATCCTTTCATGTTCTCCATCTTTTGTGTCTTTTTTTCTATGCTCATATTGTATCATAAATCAAAAAAAATTAAAGAGGTTTTTCATACTTTTTAATAAAAAAAGAAGCATTTTTTGCTTCTTTAAATTTTATTTTCATATCCCTCTAAAATTTTCCAACTTCCTTCTATTTTTGGAATGGAAACAAATTCCATAACCTCTTTGGTAACCGGATGAACGAAAGATAACTTATAAGCCCATAAACAAAGCTGTTTTCCTCTTCCCCTTGTCCCATATTTTTGATCACCATTTAAGCTATGACCTCTTGATGCAAATTGAACTCTAATCTGATGATGTCTTCCTGTATGAAGATTAATTTTAACAACACTCATGTTAATTTCTTCATTGTATAAAACAACCTCATAGTCTAAAATTGCTTCTTTTGCATTTTTCTCGTTTGGTTTTGCGATTCTACTAGTGTTAGTCTTTTCATTTTTGTATAGATAATCTTTAAAAGTTCCACTATCCTCTTCCATCTTGCCATCAACAATTGCTAAGTAAGATTTTTTTAGTTCTTTGTTTCTTACCGCCTCAGAAAGTCTAGATGCTGCTTTTGAAGTTCTAGCAAAAACCATTACCCCACCAGTTGGCCTATCTAGTCTATGAACAAGCCCAATATATGCTTCTCCAGGTTTATTATACTTTTCTTTTATATAATCTTTAACCATTGTAAGCATGTCTAAATCGCCAGTTTTATCTCCTTGTGATGGAATATTAACTGGCTTTTCAACAACAATTATATGATTATCTTCATAAAGCACTTTAATCATCTTAAATTCCTTTATCCGTTTTATGTCAATACTGGAACAGTATTTATTAAAGTAATAACATATGCCGTAAACCCTATTGCTATTATAGCTAAGATATTTGATACTATTTTTGTCTTCTTTCCTTTTGCAAAAAGTTTTACAACTATTATAATTGCTGGAATTCCAAATCCAACAAATCCTGTAGAAAGAGCTATTAAAACATTTGATAATATATGCCAAACAGAATCTACTTTTTTGTCATATGCTATCAATATTGTTTCTACTACTAAATAAATGATGCAAAATAATGAAATAACTATATAAAAAGATATGGCAGAAGCTATAATCTTTTGTATAGAAAATGTTTTTTCTTCTGCTACTAATCCTTCAGAAGCCCCAACTGTTTTCACTTTTGAATCACCATCTGTTTTCTCACTAATAAGAGTATTTGATGGAGTTGATTCTTCTTCAATCTTCTCACTAATAAGCGTCTGTGGTTCGACTTCATTTTCATCAGCAAAATCAACCATAGCATATGATGCAATAGTGTTTGCAAAAAGCATTATAACTATCATAACACTTAATCTTATAAATAGTTTTTTCATATTTTTCTCCTTTGTGTTACTCTTTTTTATCCTCTTCAAGTATACTTTTTATATCAGGATCATCTTTTAGTTCATCTGAAATAAATCCCGTAACAGCTTTTAATAATACTCCAGTTTGATAGTCAACAGCATTTGCTTTAGCAGTTTTTACTGCTTCTAGTGCAATATCTTTATCCTTTCTCAATCTTAAAGAAGCATACTTAATTATGACTGGTTTTGATTTAACTGCAGCCATAACCACATCTTTATCATCTCTTAATCTTTCTGACGCATAATAAAGAATTTGACCATCATTTTTAACAGCTTCTAAAATAACATCTTTATCGTCTTTTAGTCTTTCTGATGCATAGCATCCTGTCCAGCCAGATGTTTTAACAGCAGCTAAAACGATATCCTTATCATCTTTTAGCTTCTCTGATGAAAACTCCAATGCCCCACCATTCACCTTAACAGCTTCAAGCATCACTTCTTTATCTCCTCTTATTTCTTCAGATGCCCATTCAATAAGAAGTGGCTTTTCTTTAACAAGCTTAGTAAAGTATTCTTTATTATTTCTATTTTCTTTTGCTTCTATAACTTCTTCGTCTTCCATTTTGCTCCTTAAAACGTCCTATTATACTTTTTTTATCTATTTTTCCCATCTTCCAAATATTCCACATGGAAGTACTAATTTTGAATCTTTCATTGGGATACCAATTTCTCCTGATTCATATTTACCAGTAGTTTTATTCATTTTCATGTATAAAATATCTTCCAAAACTTTAGATGAAATACCGGTTGTATATGAATTGATTAAGAAGAACAGTGGATCATCTGAAAGTACTCCTGTGCATAGCTCTACTAAATCAGCTATACCACTTTCGAATTGCCATACTTCCCCATTTTTTCCTCTTCCATATGAAGGAGGATCCATTATGATAGCATCATACTTATTTCCTCTTCTTATTTCTCTTTGAACAAATTTAGTTACATCGTCTACAATGTATCTAATACTTTTTTCTCCAAGTCCTGACGAATTAACATTTTCTTTTGCCCATGCAACCATACCTTTTGATGAATCAACATGAACAACTTGAGCTCCAGCAGAAAGACACGCTACTGTTGCACCTCCAGTATAAGCAAATAAATTTAATACTTTTATTTCTCTTTTATCTGCTCTTATTTTATTTATCATCCAATCCCAATTAACAGCTTGCTCTGGGAATAAACCTGTATGCTTAAATCCCATAAGCTTAATGTTAAATGTTAAGTCTTTAAACTTAATGTGCCAAGAATTTGGAAGGCTTTTTAAATACTCCCATCTTCCTCCACCAGTATTAGATCTTATATATCTTGCATGCGCATTTTTCCATAGAGATGGATTAGACTTTTCTTTCCATATGATTTGCGGATCTGGTCTAATTAAAACAATATCTCCCCATCTTTCTAACTTTTCGCCATCTGCCATATCAAGAATTTCATAATCTTTCCAATATTTAGCAAGTTCCATATTATCTTTCCTTTTAATACTTATTTACTTCTTCTAAAAACTTCTTTAGTTTAACTATCTCTTCATCATTAAAGTTGTTACTTTTTGCAAGTATTTCATCTATAGAAAAGCCATACGCTAAAGCATATGATATATAGTCATATTTTGAATCAACACTTAGTTTTGGATTTTCATCCCAAGGATTTTCTTTTAAATAGTTATATAAAATTTTAGCATTCATATACACTTTTTTACCAAGTTCTGTGTATACTTTTATATCTTTTAAAACTAGCCATGATGCTAGATTTAAGAAAAATGATATTCCAAAGAAAATTCCATTTGTTCTATAAAAAATGAATGATATAAATGCGGCTACAAATAGGATTACAGTTAAAATAGCTGTTATTCCAAGCATTCTATTTGAAACCTTTCTATATCTAGATAGATCATATCCAAACATTATCATTTTCCTTTGTACTTCAAGAGTTTCTGAAAGTCCAAATACATTTATGATTATAAATACTAGTACTGATAGAAAAGCAATCTTTCCTGTAGTATTTACCATAAATACACATATAGATCCCATAGCTAGTGCAAAAGCAAGAATTCTTAAAGCATAAATCAAATATGTTGGAATAGTCTTAATTAATTTCTTTTCATATACTCTTCCTTCAATATATTCGTCTAAACCATGAAATGCTTCTGCGTCTTCTGAATTCAGTGCAACTCCTGAAATAACATTATTTAGAGCCACAGATGAAATACCTTTATTTTGAAATCTTTTCATTCCTGGTATTTTAAGAATACCATTTACGAAATAATAATCTGTTGTATCATCAAAACTTGTTGAATTTGAGTTTATAATATTAATATTTCCTAGTTCATTGATTGCTAGAAATCCTCTTTTAATTAAATCAACTATCTCTGCTAATATTAAGTTTGTTGGATTTGTTATAGAATCTATAATTCTTTCTGCATATACTGGCTCAATTACATCTTTAGCATCTTTTAAGTATACTCCTTTATAGCTCCCTCTTAAAGTAGCAATTCTAATTATTATACTTAAAGCAAAAATGCATATAGCACAAATGGTAAATGTTGCTTGAGCAATAGTATCTTGAAATAATAGCTCAAAGAATTGTCTATTAATTCCATTAGATGGCACATTAGTAGCAATTGGTAAGTTACCTGTTGCTGCTAATATAAGCAATACTGTTGGAATAAAAATCGCAACAATTATTAAATTATAAACTAATTTTGCGTCTTTTTTCATCTGTCCTCCTTTGTACTAACAAAAAATGAAAGTAATACGAAAAAATAACTTGTATTACTTTCTAGTGCTCTATTATATTTTCTCAATAAACTCTTTTATTTCTTCTACTGTTTCCATTGGTGTTGATGCACCAGCCATAATACCAACTCTTCCTAATCCTTCGAAGTCTTTTTTTCTTAAGTCTTTTTTATATGTTGCGAAAAATACTTTTTCACAATATTTACTAGAAATATCAAATAACTTTTGTGTATTTGAACTATTCTTTCCCCCGATGATAATCATTGCATCTACTTGCTTTGCAATTTCAATTGTTTCATCTTGTCTTCTTTCAGTAGCTCCGCATATAGTTTTATCAACCATTACTATAGCGTTTCTATTTGCCTCTTTAAAATCATTTCTTATTTCATCAGAAATTTCATCAAATTTCTTTGATGAAAATGTTGTTTGAGACACAACATAAGCATAATCTTTTCCTGATTTTTCAAATTCTATAACAGCATCTGCTACTTCATCTATATCATCAACTATAAAGCTCTGCTCTCCAGCAAAACTCTTTAGTGCATATATTTCCGGATGAGATTCATTTCCAACAATAACTATAAAGCTTCTCTTTAGCTCCTTCATTACCTTTTCTTGAACCATTCTTACATTTGGGCATGTTAAATCAAAGACATTTAATCCTTTAAGCTCTGCTGCAGTATATACTTCCTTTGCAACACCATGAGTTCTAAATACCACATTTGAATAATTTGGAACATCATCTATGCTTTTAACTTGGATAAGTCCTTTATTTTCCAAAGCATCAACGATTTGAATATTATGAACAAATTCACCTATACAATAAACATCCTTGTTTTGGCTTAGTATTAAATTAATATCATCCAAAGCTTTTCTTACGCCTTGGCACATTCCGGCTGTTTTGCCAACTAATACTTCCAAACGCTTTTCTCTCCTTTAAATTTTTACTTACTTATTATATATTATTTAATTATTTTTTTCAACATTTAAATCACTTATTTTTAAGCATTTCACGTCTTTTATGGAAACAAAAAATAGCTCCTATTTGAAGCTATTTTTTATAAACTATCTTTAATTTTTTTGGCTAACTCTTTATTTATACCTTTTACTTCGGCTAAATCCTCTACAGATGCCTCTTTTATCTTCTTTACTGAACCAAAAGTTTTAAGAAGAAGTGTTCTTTTCTTTTCTCCTATTCCCTCTATCTCATCTAATTTAGATTTTGTCATCTCTTTATCTCTTACTTTTCTATGATATTCAATAGCTGTTTTATGGACTTCATCTTGAAGTAATGTGATAAAATTAAATAGTTTTTCTGATATTTTATACTCCTGTCTTTTATCATCAATTAAAGCTCTAGTTGAGTGAGTATCATCTTTAACCATACCATAAACAGGTATTTCTACATTGTTTTCTATTAAAGCTTTTTTAATAGCTTTTATTTGAGTAATACCACCATCTGCTAATATTAAGTCTGGTAGCTCTCCAAATCCCCCTTTTGGATTATCTATTGAATGCTTAATTCTTCTTGAAACAACCTCCTGCATACATCTTGGATCATCTTGTCCAAATACTGTTTTTATCTTAAATCTTCTAGACATATTTCTTTTTATAACACCTTTATGTGCAACGCACATTCCAGCAACTATATTAGTTCCGGAAATATTTGATATATCAAAAGATTCAATTTTAAGTGGCATCTTTTCTAATGATAAAACTTCTTTAAGTTCAATTAGAATATCTGATTTATCTTGAAGTTTATTTTCTAAGGTAATCTTAGAATTTTCTTCAGCCATTTCTACAAATCTTAATTTTTCACCTTTTTGTGGACTCTTAAGTTCTACTTTTCTTCCTGCTAAAGATCCTAACCATTTTTCTAGGGCTTCCCTATCTTCTAAATCATATCTAAGCATAATCTTATTGGGAAACTCTTTTTTATCCATATAAAATTGTTTTATAAATCCAGATACAATTTCTTCTTCATCCATATCTTTAAGTTCATCAAAGATATAGTTTTCTCTTCCAACCATCTTGCTTCCTCTTACGAAGAATATCTCTAAGCATACACTAAACTCATTTTTATAAACACCAATTACATCAATATTATTTTCAGAAATATTTGATACTTTTTGCTTTTCTGATATTCTTTCAATTGCAAGAATTCTATCTCTTATTGTAGCTGCCTTTTCAAATTCTAGCTCGCTAGATGCTTTTTCCATATCTTGTTTCATCTGCTTAATAACTATATCTATTTTACCCTCTAAAAGAGACACTATCTGGTCTATTTGCTCTTTATAATCTTCCTTAGACACATATCCTTGGCAAGGAGCTAAACACTTTTTGATATGATAATTTAAACATGGTCTATCAGTAAATTTAAACTTTTTACACTGTCTAATTTGAAATTTTTCTTTTATAAAGTCAAGCATTTCTTTTGCAGCACCAACATTTGGATATGGTCCAAAATATTTCGAACCATCATTATAAATCTTTCTTGTTAGCATTACATTTGGATAGTCTGATTTAACATCAACTTTAATATATGGATATGTTTTATCATCTTTTAAAAGAACGTTAAACTTTGGTCTATACTTTTTAATTAAATTACACTCTAATATTAAAGCTTCATCTTCACTTCCAACAACTATATATTCAAAGTGATCTATTAAAGATACCATCTTTTTAATACGTTCTGTTTTATTAGTTTTTCTAAAATATGAGCGAACTCTATTTTTTAATACTACAGCTTTACCAACATATATAATGGTATCGTTTTTATCATGCATTAAATAAACACCTGGTTTATCTGGAAGCTTCTTTAATTCTTCTTCGATATTAAACATTCTATCCTCCTTTCTATTTAGCTTTTATATTATATATCAATTTTAATTTTCTGTAAATAAAAAGAGAAGCCAGCTTTACGCTGGCTCCTCTCATATACCTTACTTATAAGCGTTAGTTGTGCTGATTAGAATAAATGTCCTTATACTCCTCCATAATAGTTAACCATGCACGGATATAGACTTTACCTTTTGCATCTGTTCCACAAGAATACTTAATGGTATGAAACTCATCTGGATATTCTCCAGTGTAGAAGAAATGTTCAACCTCGTTTGAATCAACTTCTACTGTATAAGTCTTTACACCATCTTCCGTGTCGCAAACTAATGCATATTCTCCAGTTCTTCCATACATAAAGGAGTCATAGATATTTATATGAGCCTCCTCTTTAACTAATTTTTCCATTGTAGCAGTACTAACCGGCACGATATAGCTGTAATTCGCTTTTTTTACACTCTCATAAGTCGGCTTAGAGCACGCAGTCGCACTCGTAATAAACGCAAATACAAAACACATAAAAACAACAGTTGCAAAAAATTTCCTCATGATTATCATCCCTTCAAAAAAACAAGGATCTCAATGTTCTATATATAAATCCCAATATGGGTATTGCATTTATCCATAAAGTGTTGCTTTGCTTAATTAATAGTATCACATATCGAACAAAATGTCAACGCTTATGTAAACCATTTCTGCTATTTTGTCAATTTTAAAAAATCCTCTCCCCTATAATTTGACATTTTTCTAATTTTTATATATGATATTAGGCAAGGAAATGTAAGTATTAAAAGAAATAGTAAAATTTAGAAATTCTAAATTAGCGCCAGGACTGCATTTAGCAGTTGACGAGGCCTAGAGTTATCGAAATACTCGGCGGATGCTCTAGTGGTATGATTACTACCAGATATTAAATCAAAACCTAGCAGTAATGCTAAAACAAAATTTAATAAGTAATTTGCTTACACCTTTATATAAGTAAATGCGAACGCTCTATATTTAAAGCGTTATTTTCCATACGCACATTTACTTATAAATCTATATGAAAGGTGGTTTTTTTATGTGTGGAATTGTTGGATATATTGGTAAGAAAAACGCTGAGCCAATATTAATTAATGGACTTTCTAGATTAGAATACCGTGGATATGATTCTGCTGGTGTTGCAACAATAGAAAGTACTGGAATTACAGTAGTTAAAAATAAGGGGCGTATTGATGACTTAGCTAGTATGCCTGAGCTTTCAACTTTAAAAGGAACAGTTGGAATTGGTCATACAAGATGGGCTACTCATGGTAAGCCATCAGCTGAGAACTCTCACCCACATATGGATAATAGTAAAAAGTTTGCTGTTGTTCATAATGGTATTATTGAAAACTACAAAGATTTAAGAGACTTTTTAAGTTCAAATGGATACACTTTTATGTCTCAAACAGATACAGAAGTTGTTCCAAACTTAATTGATTATTACTATAAGGATTCTTCTTTAGAAGGAACAGAAAAACTATTAAAAGCAATTACTGATGCATGTAAAATGCTTAAAGGTAGCTTTGCTCTAGAGATTTTGTGTAAAGATTATCCAGATAATTTGGTAGTAGTTAGAAAAGATAGTCCTCTAGTTATAGGATCAGGAAGAGATGAAAATTATATTAGTTCTGATATTCCTGCTATACTATCATTTACTAAAGACTTTTATTTATTAAATGATATGGAGTTTGCCCTACTTTCTAGAGATGAAGTTAAGTTCTATGATAGTGATTTAAAAGAGCTTAAGAAAATGAAGAAAAATATTACTTGGGATGCTGGTGCTGCTGAAAAAGATGGTTATCCAGACTTTATGCTAAAAGAAATCAATGAACAACCTAAGTCTGTAAGAGAAACAATTGGCGCTAGACTTCAAAAAGGAGCTAAAGTTCAACTTGATGATTTTGAAATCACCAAAGAAGAACTTCAAAATGTTAATAAAGTATATATCGTTGCTTGTGGTACTGCTATGCACGCAGGCCTAGCTGGAAAAGCTTTAATCGAAAGCTTATGTTCAATAAGTGTTGAAGTTGAAGCTGCTTCAGAATTTAGATATAGAAATCCAATAATAAATGATAAAACGCTTTGTATTTTTGTTTCACAATCTGGTGAAACAGCAGATACAATTGCTGCACTTAGACTTTCTAAAGAAAAAGGTGCTAAAACAGTAGCAATTTCAAACGTTATAGGTTCTTCTATAACTAGAGAAGCTGACTATACTTTATATACTCATGCTGGACCTGAAATTGCTGTTGCATCAACAAAAGCATATACTTCTCAAGTTCTTTTACTATCTATTATTGCAATTTATTTTGCAGAGTTATTAGGAGTAAATAGTGATAAAGTAGAAGAATTAAAAGAAGATATTTTAAAACTTCCAGAACAAATTGAAGAAGTGCTAAAAAACACATCAAGAATCAAGAAATTTGCTCAAAGAATCTATAAAGAAAAAGATGTATTCTTCATTGGACGTGGAATTGATTATACAGTTGCTTTGGAAGGTTCTTTAAAATTAAAAGAAATTTCTTATATCCATAGTGAAGCATATCCTTCTGGAGAGCTAAAACATGGACCAATAGCATTAATTGAAAACAATGTTACTGTTGTTTCAATTATCACAAATAGATTGTTAGTAGAAAAATCTGTTAGCAACATTCAAGAAGTTGTAACAAGAGGTGCTAAGACATTCATAGTTACAAACCAAGAATTAAATCATGAATTTGATGAAGTAATTACTATTCCAAAAACTAATACTTTGGTTTCCCCTATTTTGTCAGTTGTACCTTTACAACTTTTAGCTTACTACATTTCTAAAGAAAAAGGATTGGATGTAGATAAGCCAAGAAATCTTGCAAAATCAGTTACTGTAGAGTAATTGATATATATTAGTTTTAAATCAACAAGAAAAGAAGATAGAATTCATGCAGGTTCTATCTTCTTTTCTTTACATAATATTTGATTTTTGGCCTATTTCGTGCTATACTATTAGTGTTGTATATATTGAAATGGAATTGCATTTAAGAGAAAGGACGGTAGATATCATGAAGATTCAGGCAAGCGCAGTTTCAAAGCTGCAGTATTTCTTCTCCAATTTCAAATGGAGCAGAAATGACCAGGGCATACCAGACCAAATCAGCGAAGAAATCCTCGAAGCTCTCTTTCGGAAAGTTGGCGCTAATGAACTCTCTACCATCTCCCTCTTTACATTTAAAGAGCATACGCTCGCAGTAAGAGGCATGGACGAAGGTTTTACCTTCATCGAGATGGAACTCTTTGCTCCGGAGTTTGATGACTTTTTCAAGCTTTCATATCGCTTTGAAGCAGATCCTAAAAAAATGAGCGAAAAAACTGAAAAACTTATCGACTTTGATGGCTTAAGGCGTTTCAGGAGATTCATTTACGACTTCAAAACCGGAAATTGGGAACTTTCTGGACGATAACGAAAAAGCAGTTTCACTGTACAAACAAAGACGTGCACTTAAGACTAAAGTGCACGCCTTTTGTTTTTATAGATATTGTTCAATTTCTTTCCATACATTTTCTGTATATATTTTTCTTTCTGATGAGAATGGAAGAATCGTAGAATAGCTTAAACCAAATTCATTTTTGATTCTCTCTACCTCATCATCTACTTTAGTTGGAGCAATTTTATCTGCTTTATTTGCAAGAATCATAAATGGTAAATTGGTTTTTAAAATATAGTTATACATTAACTTATCATCTTCGGTTGGCTTATGCCTAATATCGACCAAAAATACTATTAATTTTATATTACTTCCCTCTTCTAAGTATTCTTCTATATATTTTCCAGAAGTAACTTGAAGTTCTTTACTCATTTTACTGTATCCATATCCTGGAAGATCAACAAAATAGAAATTGTCATCCACATTATAGAAGTTTATCTGTCTTGTTTTACCAGGAGTATTACTAGTTCTTGCTAAGTTTTTTCTATTAAGCATTGTATTTATAAAAGAAGATTTTCCAACGTTAGACTTACCAACTAAAACAATTTCTGGTCTATCCCCTTTTGGATACTGCTTTTTAGATACAGCAGATATTTCAAATTTTGGATTTTTTATAATCATTTTTTGTTCCCCTACTTATTTTTTTGGCATTATTACTTTCTTTCCACCCATATATGGCCATAGAACTTCAGGAATTTTAACACTGCCATCTTCTTGGTAATTGTTTTCTAAAACTCCAATTAGTCCTCTTGGTGTTGCTACAACAGTATTATTTAATGTTGCAACTAAGTAATTACCTTTTTCGCCTTTTGCTCTAATTGATAATCTTCTAGCTTGAGCATCCCCAAGTGTTGAGCAGCTTCCTACTTCAAAATATTTTTGTTGTCTTGGGCTCCATGCCTCAACATCAACAGATTTAACTTTAAGGTCTGCTAAGTCACCACTGCAGCACTCTAGAGTTCTTACTGGAACATCTAGACTTCTAAAGAATTCTACTGTATAATTCCACATTTTGTTATACCATTCCATTTGATCTTCCATCTTGCATAGTACTATCATTTCTTGTTTTTCAAATTGGTGAACTCTATATAATCCTCTTTCCTCTAAGCCATGAGAACCAACCTCTTTTCTAAAACAAGGAGAATATCCTGTCATCATAATTGGAAGTTCTTCTTCTTTTACTATTTGGCCTTTGAATTTTCCTATCATTGAGTGTTCACTTGTACCAATTAAGTATAAATCTTCACCTTCTATTTTATACATCATTGCTTCTAATTCTTCAAAGCTCATTACTCCATTTACAACATCAGATCTAATCATAAATGGTGGAATGCAGTAAGTAAATCCTTTATCAATCATAAAGTCTCTTGCATAAGCAAGCATTGCCTCATGTAGTCTTGCTACATCTCCCATTAAATAGTAAAATCCGTTACCACTTGTTCTTCCAGCACTTTCTTTATCTAAACCACCTAGATTTTCTATAATATCTGCATGATATGGAATTTCATATGGAGGAACAACTGGATCACCAAATCTTTCATTTTCAACGTTTTCACTATCATCTTTTCCGATAGGAACAGTTTTATCCATGATGTTTGGAATCTTCATCATTCTTTCTTTTATTTCTTCTTTAAGTTCTTCTTCTCTTCCCTCGTTAGCTTCTAGGGCTTCATTGATTTTAGCAACTTCTGCTTTAATTTTTTCAGCTTCATCTTTTTTGCCTTGTCCCATTAAGGCACCAATTTCTTTGCTTAAAGTATTTCTTTGATTTCTGTATTCATCATTTTTCATTGTAAGTTCTCTAGATTCTTTATCTAAAGCAATTACTTCATCAACTAATACTAATTTATGATCTTGAAATTTGTTTTTGATATTTTCTTTAACAATATCTGGGTTTTCTCTTAAAAATTTAATGTCTATCATTTTATTTACCTCTTTCTTTTATTGCATTTTATTTTCTATGATCTTTTGAATACTCTGGTTGATATTCAAATCTAACTTTTTGACCAGTAATATTATCTGCTCTTTTTGGGATTTCTTGTAAAAATATGGATTCTGGGCTTACCCATAGATTCTTTCCATCCCCTCTATCATATAAAGGTCTATATACAACCCTTCTTTCCATGGTTTCCGAATCATATGCCACACTCTCTACGTAATAGTAGTTACCTTTGAAGTGTCTGTAAATAGCACCAGTTTTTACTTCATCCATGTTTTTCTCCTCCTTAAAATAATATATATAAAAACGCCCTTATACTATTTCTAGTATAAGGGCGATTATATCGCGGTACCACCTTAATTTATATCTTTAAAATTACTATAACCTGTAATTAGTCGGGTAGATTTTAACTACAACATCTTAAGAGTAGATTTCATAAAGGTTTATATCTATTCACACCAGCCATAGACTCTCTTTAATAAACTGCTTTATTACTTAGTTCTTAATCAAACGTCTTTAATATTATGTTAATATTATAGCACTAATTTTAGTATTTGTAAATATCAAAAAAGTCTTTAGTTAATTGATCATCGTCATCTCTTGTTTTTATTCTTTTTCCTTTTGGTTTCTTTTCTTCTTTAGGAGCCTTTTGAACTTTTGAAGATTTTTGAGCTTTTTGAGATTTTGGAACAATTCTACTTATTCCCTTTTTCTCTTTTTTAGCAGGCTTTTTAGTGTTTTTTTCTTCAACTCTTTTTCCATTGCTCTCAATTTCTTCACTATATGGGAAGAATCCGAAATAAGAATTCTTCTTATACTTATATCCGCTGTAAGGGTTTCCCTCTCTTTTTACTCCATATGCTTTTCTTGATGAACCATGTGTAAATGTATATAATAGTCCACCAAAGAAAATAACAAATAAAGCTGAATATGTAAGTAGCTTTATGCCATTAGAAAATTCAAATCCCGCTTCTTTTGACATTTCTTCTATTTCATCAGTATCTATCATGACATCTATACTATAATGATTTTCAAGAAGTTTTATTATTTCTCTAAATCCTTTTTCTACACCTAAATTCCAATTTGATTTTTGGAAATAAGGAACCATATAACTAGAAAGAATTTTATTAGTGTCTTCTTTAGTGATAAACTGGCTTAATCCATTTGAAACATATATATCACTAATTCTATCATTCTTAGAAATAACTATAATGATATTTTTATCACTATTAATTGACTCTTTTGTTATCTCTGCTTCATATGTTCTAGCGTATTCTTCAATATCAATTCCGCCAAGACTACTTTTAGTAACGACTGTTACTGTTACCCCTGTTTTTTCATAAAGGTCGCTATTTGCACATGTTATAAAGCTTTCTAACTTCTTATCTAGTATATTAGAAGTATCATCGACACATTCTAAATCTAAAACAGCATAAGAAGCAGTTGTTATAACAATTATAAATATAATTGATAACAATAAAGACTTTGAAATCTTTTTCATCTCTTCCCCCACGTTTTATATGCGATTATATAGTAATGCTATTATAAACATACCTATAAGCATAATTATAATAAAATAATCTATATATAAATTCTTTCTAGAATCTATTTTATCTTCTTTAAAATCTTTTCCTTGATTCTCTTCCTTAGACGCTTCATATTCTAGAACTGCATTTTTAGCATTAGAAAGTTTATATTTAAAAAGCGAAAAAGAAAAAAGTAAAAAGATTATTCCTATTAAAATTGTTCTTGTAATATCTAAAATTTTATTTGCAAAAATAGTTTCAGATGAAACTTTATTCCATCCACGACCATAAAATAAAAAGATTATAATTATTGCAACATAAAGGATTGCGAAAATTATGTATAAGGTTTTAGCTAATTTAATTTTCTTATCATTAAAATTCATTGCTCTATAACCCTCTTAACTATCATTTTTAAAGCCTTTTCACGAGGCAAGCTAATAACATGTTCACATCCCATGCACTTAAGCTTAAAATCTACTCCCACGCGCTCTATAATCCATTTTTTAGATCCGCATGGATGTGTTTTTTTAGTTAAAACAATGTCTCCGACATTATATTCCACACTTTTTCTCCTTTTTGTGTATAACTATATACTTTATTATACATTTAATCGATTATAAGTTCAATTCATTTTGAAAAATGTAATATTAAAATTTAAAAAAGCATTTATGATTTTCATAAATGCTTTAATATATCTTAGTCTATTATTGTACCGCCCCATTCTACTAATGTATAACCATTTCTTTCTACTTTTTCTAATTGCTGCTCATTTACTTTTTCATATTTATCTAATGGTTTGGTTATCATTAAAACTCTTATAACTGTATCCGGAACTGGATTTACACGAATTGGCATATTTAAATCTATTTCTTCAGCGCTTGCAAATCTTATGTAGTTATACTTATTCTTTTCCAATATTGGAAGCCAATAAACTATAAACTCTTCTGCTTCTCTTTCATTTAGTCCTAAAACTTCTAGTTTTTCTTCTAAAAATATTGCTGAATCTTGTCCCTTTATAACAAATCCTTCATCTGTCATTTTATGCTCCACATCTTTATCACTTTCATAGTATAAAGAATATAGATTTCTTCCTGTATCAAGGTCTATTAGATCACCATTTGTTTTAGCAAATACGTTCCATCCAGTAGTGTATTTGGGATATGAACATGTGATATTATCTGGTTTTTCTAAAACCACAGAAATATTAGTATCTTCTTCAGGATACAAATAAATAATAGGTTTTACTATTGTAGAATTTGCTTCATTATATAAGTATAATCCAATCATACCAATAATTATAACAGCTACGCATATTGCAGAAAGAAGTTTAAAAGCATTACCTTCTTTAATCATTTTATCTATCTTAGATTTTTCATCTTCATTATTGTCCATAATTATCCTCCTATATTAATCTATTCATAATATTCTTCTAAATTATGTAATGCATTATTTAAAACTGTATCTACTGCTTCAATTTCTTCTTCATCCAAATGGTATACATCACCAATTACAATTCCTAAAACTATGCCAGTTTTTCCTAATCTAAATTTTACAATATATGAATGTTTATCTAAAACTGATTTTCGAATTTCTATTATATCCTCTAGATATTGATCTTTATCGGTTTCTTCTTTATAATGAGCTCCTTCTAAAGTTTGCATTGATAAGGCATTTAGTTCTTTAGCCATATCTTCTTTTGTAAATAGAACTACTGTAGGAACCTTTTCTCCTTGATCATGATATGTATTTAAGTTAGAAATAACTCTTGATAATAACGCTTTAACATTTTTTCCTTCTTGAAGTCCTTTGTAACTTATAAAATAGTTGTTAAAAGCATCTCTTTCTTGTTGATTCATACTATTTATGCTACCACGATTAGATGAATTACTTCTTCTTGTTATTAAAAATACATTAGACAAAAAGATAATTACTATTACTAAAATTACGCAAAAGATAGCTCTATATATATTTCTTCTTTTTGTTGCTTTTTCTAGTGTGGTTATTTTTTCTTTTGCTTTTTTATTAGTTATATTAACTAATATAGTAATAATTATAATTGGTAATAAAATAGCACCACAAATCATCAAAATTTCCAAACATAGTACAACTATATCCATTAAATCCATTTTTTTCCTCCTAGTCCTTTATAAAGATTTTTTCTAATAGATTTTTTTCACTATTATTCTTTTCAAAAAACTCTAATTGCATTAATTCATCATCCATTGTTTCTTCTGCAACTTTTATTTGGTTTTGGCTCATATTGGTAACATCACCTATTGCAAAAGCTCTAATATAACCATCATCATCTTCCCAAACTGTCATGAAATATGAATGTCTATCCTTAATCATCTTTCTAATTTCTTCAATATCGTTGATATATTGGGTATTACCATTTTCTATTAAATAAGGCTTCCCTTCTATTGTTTTCTTAGTAACTGTTCCAATTACTGTCTCTTCATCTTCTTTTGCATAAAAAATTACAGTAGGTACTCTTTCAGGTTGATCTATATAATTATTTATATTAGATTTTGTCCTTGTTAATAATGCTTTCATCTGTGAACCCGTCTGTACACCTCTATAACTATCAAATTGTCCATTAAACTGTAATATCGCTTCTTGTTTCCATCTACGCTTCATAAATTCTTGGTGTGATATAATGTTTTCTCTTACTTCTTTTTGGTAAAAATGTTTTTCAAACAATGCAAACGCAATAAAAAATAATAAAAATATTATTATTATCGCTTTAATTATATTTCTTCCTTTATTTTTGTGGTATTTTAATAAAATAATTATTTCAAAGCAAGCAATAAACACCAACAAAATAATTAAAAAATCTAAAATATCGTTTATTATAAAAATGTTTTTAATTATATTAAATACTTTCATTTTTTTCCTCATTTCATATAAATATTTCTTTATAATTATATCATTAAAAAAAAAGAAGTAAAAACTTTTTACTTCTTTTTTATCTTATTATTTAGATGCCCTTCTTAGAACCTCTTCTTTTCCAAGAACATTCATTATTTCATATAAGTCCGGAGTATTGCATCTTCCTGTTAGTTTTACTCTTATAACCGTTGATACATCTCCAACATGACCTTTAAATCCATCTGGATTTTCTTTATATTCTTTTACTCCAGGTGCATATCCAAGTTCAACTGATAATTCTCTTATCTTATTAAACCATGTCTCTTTATCGTCATTTTCATCATAATATTTTTCAAAATAATTTGTTATAACACTGTCTATTTCTGACTTATCACTGATTGTTTGATATTCAAAGTTTGTTACTTTATCAAATTTATCTGGATACATATAATAAATATTTTCTTTTAAATCTGACCATTTAGCAACATCTTTTCTTGGTTTCTTTTGATCAGGATGTCTCTCTATTCCCAATACTTTTAATGAATAATCTTTATCAGAAAGCATTTCCTTTAGCTCTTCGTCATAACTTTCAGCCCATTTTAAACCTTCTTCATAAATTTCTTCCTTTGAATATTTAGAAATAACATTTTTAGAAACATCAAGCATTTTAACCATATCAAATAATGCACCAGATACTCCCATTTTGTTTAATTGGAAGTCAAAATCCTTCATCATATCTTTATCTGGATTTTGTTTTCTCCATATCTCAAAGTTTGAATTTGCTATATTCATTAAATATTCTTTAACTGCTTCTTTTGGAATACCTTCTTCAGTATAATAACTTACAGCAGCTTCTGGATCTTTTCTCTTTGAAAGTTTACGTTTGCTATCACCATCTTGTTTCATAAGTGGTGCAGTATGTCCATAACGTGGAGCCTTTAGTCCCATTACATAGAATAATTGTAAGTGTAGTGGAACTGATGCTACCCATTCATCAGATCTTGTTACAGTTGTTGTTCCCATTAGATGGTCATCAACGATGTGTGCAAAGTGATATGTTGGAAGTCCATCTGTTTTTATTAAAACTATATCTTGATCATTTTCAGGAAATTCTATACTTCCTTTAATGATGTCTTTATGTTTAATCTTCTTATCTGGATTTCCCGGTGATTTAAATCTTATGATATATGGATCACCATTTTTTATTTTCTCAATTGCCATATCAACAGGCATGTTTCTACATTTTGCCCACTTACCATAGTAACCTGTTCTTTCTTGAGCTTTTGTTTGATCTTCTCTTATTCTATCTAATTCTTCTGCTGAACAGAAACAAGGATATGCTGTTCCTTCTTCTAGCATCTTCTTAGCATAAGCTTTATATATCTCTCCTCTTTCAGATTGAACATATGGACCATAATTTCCTTTTCCAACTGTTTCATCTGGGACGATATCATATTCTTCAAATGCATTTAAGATTTCTTCAGCACCATTTTCAATTTTTCTTTTCTGATCTGTGTCTTCGATTCTTACAAAGAATACTCCACCGGTCTGCATAGCAACCTTCTTAGCTACTAATCCCTGGAATAGACCTCCTACATGAATAAACCCTGTTGGTGATGGAGCAACTCTAACTACTTCTGCTCCCTCAGGTAGGTTTCTTCTTGGATATTTTTCTTCATAATAAGATACTTCCTTAACATCAGGAAAAATTAAATTTGCTAAATCTTTTCTATCCATATTTTCTCTCCTACTTAAAATTTTAGTATATATATAATATCACTTTTTTGGCTTTATTTAAAGTATATTTTAAAAAAATAAATAAAGCTGAACTGTGTTCAGCCTTATATTAATTTTTTAATTCTTCAATAATTGGAAGAATCATTGGATTACGTTTTGTAGTTTCTAATACATAGTCTTTTAATACATCTCTAATATTGTTCTTGATTGTTGACCAATCTTTTATATGATTATCCTCACATCTCATAAGCTCAACATTAACTAAGCTCTTAACTTCTTCCATTAAGTTTTCAGACTCTCTTACATAAACGAATCCTCTTGATATGACATCTGGCCCTGCTACTACTTTACCTTTTTGGTCCATAGTAACAGTAACTATGATTAAACCATCTTGTGATAAGTGCTGTCTATCTCTTAAAACTATATTTCCAACATCTCCTACACCTAAGCCGTCTACCATGACATTACCAGATGTTACTGATGTAGTAAATTTAGCTTCTCTTTCATTAAGCTCTAATATTTTACCATTCTTCATAAGTAAAACATTTTCAGCACTAATTCCCATTAATCTAGCTGTGTTTCTATGAGCAATTAGTTGTCTATATTCACCATGAACTGGTATAAAGTATTTTGGTCTAACAAGTGAAATCATTAATTTCTGTTCTTCTTGGCAAGCGTGACCTGATACGTGTACATCAGCTAATGCTGAGTAAACAACTTCTGCTCCGATTTTCATTAAGTCATCTATTACTTTAGCAACAAATTTTTCATTACCTGGAATTGGTGATGCAGATATAATTACTAAGTCATTAGAAGAGATATTTACTTTTCTATGTTCACCAGTTGCCATACGCGTTAAAGCTGACATTGGTTCACCTTGACTTCCTGTTGTGATAATTACTAATTGATCATCACTATAGTTTTTAATCATATCAACATCAATAAATAAATCTTTTGGACAATGAATATATCCAAGCTCTACAGATGTTTCAATCATTCTAATCATAGATCTTCCACATACTGCAATCTTTCTGTTGTTTTCAACTGCTGAATTAACTATTTGTTGTACTCTATGCATGTTAGATGCAAATGTTGCAACAACAATTCTCTTCTTACAGTTAAAGAATAACTTATTGAATACTTCTCCAACAGTTGATTCACTCATTGTGTAGCCTTTTCTTTCTGAGTTTGTACTATCAGATAGTAATGCTAACACACCTTTATTTCCTAATTCTGCTAATCTTCCTAAATCAATTTTTTGATCATCAATTGGTGTATAGTCAATTTTAAAATCTCCTGTATGAACTACTGTACCAACTGGAGTATGAATAGCAATTGCTACGGAATCGGGGATTGAGTGGCAACTTCTTATAAATTCTACTCTAAATTTTCCAAGTACTATTGTCTGTCCTTGATTAACTACATTAAGTGATACTTTATTTAAGTGATGCTCTTCTAACTTATTATTAATTAAACCACAAGTTAATTTTGTTGCATAAATTGGAACATTTATCTCTTTTAATAAATATGGAATAGAACCTATATGATCTTCGTGTCCGTGTGTGATTACTAAACCTTTAATTCTATCTTGATTTTTAACTAAATAAGTAAAATCTGGAATAACTAAATCTATTCCTAGCATATCATCTTCTGGAAATGCTACACCACAATCGACAATAATTATATCATTGTCATATTCGAATACCGTTATATTCTTTCCGATCTCTTCAATTCCACCAAGTGGAATAATTTTTAAATTAGATTTCTTAAATGAAAAATCATTTTCAACTTGTTTTAAATCAACTACTGCTTCGTTTGAAGCTTCCTTTTTAGAAACTACTTTTTTTGGAGCTTTTTTAATCTCTTTTTTCTTTGCTCCTACTTTTGTTCCTTTGCCTAAATTTTCTTTAGAAACATTTTTCTTTGCTTTAGGCTTAAAATTTCTCTTCTTTTTTGCGTTTGTATTTTCTGTCATTTTTCTTCGGCATAAAAATATGCCCTCTCCTTTCTTAAAATATTACCGAAACCATATTTAAGAAAAGAAAAAGCATACACAAAAGAAACTAAAAGAATCTTTTAGTTTTTTGATATTTAATATAGTCAATAATAATACTTATTTAAAAAATCCCGAACAATTTAGCTTGCCTATTAATCTCATTCGCAAACTAAAAAAATAAGTATCATTAAATCTTTTCTTAAATATAAATCTCATTAATAACTATATAAATTATACTAAAAACAGGCACAAATGTCAAATTATCAATAAAAGTGGGCCTGTGCGATGCACAGGCCCTAACTTTCCTTTCTTCATTTTAATTAATACTCTCGAATCGGGAAAGCTTACGCTGCTTCCTTCAGGATTTGGATCCATACAGGTTTGTAGTCCTCAGGGATAGCATGAACTCTTCTCAGGTGGACGAACTTATTTTCATTGTTCTCCATAAACAGCTTGTGAAGAAGAATATCGAACGTATCCTTGTAATTGCTTTCGATCAGGCCAACATAGTATCTGTCATCGAATTCATCATGGAAAACCATGATACCCGCTTCAGCATTTTCCGCATAGTAGTACGACATTTCATTGAAACCTTCTACGACCTTCATAGGCCGGGTGGTTTTTTTAGTCATGTAGTCCATGCGGGGCATTTCAAAGCGAGCAATGACATCTTTCCAGTCCTCCTTTTCTTCTCTAGCAAAATCGCTATCAAACTTCACAGCAAAGCTTGAAATAAATCTGTCCTCCTGATATGCCTCCTTGATCCAATCTTTTTTTAATGCCTCCATCGTAATTGTCCTTTCTCTATATCAGATTAGTAGCGTACGAACAAGAAAAATCTTCTCTTGCACCCTTAATTATAACATTTTTACTATATTATGTCAATTAAAGCCTTTTTTTGGGATTTTTTGAAAATGTCAAAATTACCTTAATTTTAGTTTTCCACTTTTTTATTCTCTTTTAAAGTGCCCTTGATTCCCTAGCGTTTCCGGGCTCGTTTTTTATAATTATTTAGATTTTTCTATTTTGGGAATAAAATTTTGGAAAAGCCTTTCCATTTTTTTGTCTTTTTGGTCGTGTTTTTAGCTATGTTTTATCCATTTTTCTTAAAATGATATTTTTTTATTTTTTTTTGATTCGATTTTTTTACTATTTCGCTTTCTAGTTTAATTAAATTATTTTTTAAAATTTTTCTAAAAACGATTTTTAGGCATATTTATCCATACCTTTAACTATTTTCGTGAACTTTCTTATGGTTTTTTCTTCAACAAGTCGCTTGTAACAATTGCTATTTATTTTTTAAAAAATCTCTTCTCCCTAGCATTTCCTGCCGCGTTATATTACAAAATGCATTTTTTAAGCAAAAAAAATAGAGTGATTTTTAATTAAATCACTCCGATTTTTTATTTATTAAAGTGTTGCTCCAACAATTCCTGCATTATTTTTTAAAATAGCTGTGCAAAACTTTGGTTTTTCTTTATTAAATGATGAATTTGGTTCATTAATTTTTTTCATTATTCTATTATATATATCTGTACCTTCCCAATAAGAAAAACTTCCACCAAAACAAATCATTTCTGGTTCAAAGATGTCTATCAAATTTCCAAGTCCTACTACCATATAGTCTATATATTCATTTACTATATTTGTAAGCTCATTATAATGCTTTGGTATTATTTCTTCCCTTAAATCTTTTCCTGAACAATCAATATTATCCATATTTAATTCTTTTAGTATTTTAGTTTTTAAGGCTTTAATTGAGCAGTATCTTTCAAAGCATCCCTTCTTACCACAAGTACATTCTATTCCATCTTTTTCTATTATCATATGTCCTAATTCAAATCCAGAAAATCTTTTTGGCTCTAAAAGCTTTCCATCAATAAATACTGCTCCACCAATTCCTGTTCCGATATTAATAAATATTGCATCACTATAATCTTTAAGTGCTCCACATTCCTTTTCAGCAAGTGCTGCACATTTTCCATCATTTCTTATTTGATATGTTATACCACTTGGAAATATTGGCTTTAATCGTTCTATTATTTCAAAGTTTTCTATACCAAGATTACCTGCTTTTACTATTGTTTGTCCTGATATCGTTCCTGGTGATGCAATCCCAATTAGATCTATACTATCCCAATCTATGCCATTATTCTTTAGTAGATAATGAATTCCTTCTTCAATATAATCAATTATTGCATCTAATAGATTTTCTTTATCTTCATCATTATAGTTATAATCAATACAGTCACGAAGCTCATTTTCTTCAACTATACCGCAAGCAACATGGCTTCCGCCTAAATCAATTCCTATTTTCATAAACTCCTCCTATAAACAAAATAGCGACTCTTTTCGAGTCGCTATGTCTTTTTTTAGGTGTATGCATCGAATAAGAAACCACCCATGTATACCTGAATAACTGGTACTAGTACAACAACTACGAAGAATACTAAGACACCACCAACGAATAAGTATGTAAATTCTGGTAGAACTTTCATAACTTTTTCCATTGTATTATCAATATCTGTGTCCATATATACTAATAGTTTTTCCATCATTTCTGTTAAATCTGTCTGCATACCGATTCTAAGCATCTCGATGGTCATCTTATTTGTAAACTTGTTATTATCAAATGGATCTATCCATGATTGACCAATGAAAATATTGTTTATTGCTGTTTCAATCATGGAAAGCATAACAACGTTCTTACAAACGTTTTTACTGATTTCCAAAGCATCTTGAATTCTCATTCCATTTTGAAGATTAAGTAACATATTTTTTGTTAATCTTGAGAAATCAATTAAATATATTAATTGTCCAAATATTGGCATTGTATATTTAAAATAGTCAAACTGATATCTTCCTCTTGTCGTATTTATAAATATAATAAATGCCGCGGCAAGAGCTACTACAATAAACACCGGTATATACCAATAAATCATTAGTTTATCTACAACTCCAGCAAACCACATTGTAATTCCTGGAAGTTCTGTATCAGCACCAACTTCATCAAATACCTTTTGTACCATTGGTATACCAAGAATAACTGCTATGATAAGCATTGCCCAAATACCAACGAACATTGCTATATTGGGAACTAATATCTTTTTCAATTTTTTTGTTAAAGCATCTGATTCATCCAAATACTTAACAGCTTGTTGAAGTGATGTTTCTAGTGAACCAGATAGCTCACCTACTTTAATCATGTTAATGTATATAAATGGGAATACATTTGAATAATATTCCATTGTAGTATACATGAACTCACCGGCTTCAACACCAGACAAAATATCTTCAATTATACTTTTTAATTTTGGATTTTCTGTTGTCGTTACAACTGTTTGTAAAGCATGAATGTTGTTAAAATCGGCCTTTTTTAATAGATAAAAGTTTTGAGTAAAAATTCTGATATCTCTTGATGTAATTTTTTCAGTCATAACCATCATCTTATCTAGTTTTGCTGTTAATGTATCATCATTTGCAGCACCTTTTTGTCTAATTCTAGCTGATTTGATAAGATTCTTATCCATTGCTGGCTTGTTCATTGGTTTCTTTTGCTCTTTCCCTTGGAAAGGATTTCTTACCTTTTGAGTAACTGAAATCGGTTTGAAACCATTCCTTCTCAGTTTCTTGATGGCGGTATTTTTGTTAGCGTCATCAATTACTCCTGTTACAACCTTCTGCCCTTTTGGTGAAATTGCTTTGTAAGAAAATGTAGGCATATTTTTCTCCTTTTATTATTGATCTAGAGCTAATTTCTTTGATCCTGTACGTTTTGAATTTACTTGAAGAATTGTTCTATTTAATGTCTCATAGTTCTTTTCTTCTATTTGTGCTTTACATTGCTCTAAAGTTAATTTTCCATCGCAATATAAGTTAGCAAGTGAATTTAATAGACCAACACTACCTTTTTCTGCATTACCTTGTATAGCATCTTCAATCTCAGATACGTTGAATTTTTCTTTTCTTATACATGCTGCTACAGTGTTGTCTACAACCATTACTTCTGGAACTAATACTAAGCTTTTTTCATCTGCTGATTTTAGTAATCTTTGAGATACAACTAGTTTTAAAAGTCCAGATAATAGGTTTTTGATTTGTGCTTGATCTTTAACATCATAGAAGTTTATCATTCTATCGATTGTCTCAGCACATGATTTTGTGTGAAGAGTTCCGATAACCAAGTGTCCAGACTCTGCCATATCGATAGCAGCTTCCATTGTGTCTCTATCACGAATCTCTCCTATAACTAGTATATCGCAGTCCTCTCTTAAGGCATTAATAACACCATCTAAATATGTTAAACAGTCTTTTCCAGGTCCTACTTCTTTTTGTATTATAATTGATTTTTTTGATGTATGTTTAAACTCTACCGGTGCTTCTAGAGATAATATCTTTCTGTTTTGATTCATATTAATATCATCTATTAAAGCACTTAGTGTTGTTGATTTACCAGAGTTTGTTTTACCAGTAACAAGCATAACACCTTGTGGTTGGTATGTCATTCTTCTTACTACATCTGGAACACCTAAATCCTCAAATTTAGGTAATGTGTTTTTGATAATACGCATTGTAAATACTGGAACTTCATCAGCATAAGATCCATTTACCCTTAAACGAACCTTTTCTTTTCCTGTATCAAATACCAATGCATCATCTAATCTTCTTTTTTCTTTATACTCTTTATCTTTTTCAACATTGCCTTTTACAATGTAATCATAAATATCATATAAGTCAGAATCCTCAAGTACTTTAAGGTTTTTTATTTCAATAAGATTTCTATGTACTCTGACTATTGGTTTAAGTCCTTTTATTAAGTGAATATCTGATGCGCCATTTTCAATAGCTGTCTTAATTACGCTTTCAATTAGTAACATCTTGTTTACCCCCATTTATCTTTAGTAGAATAATAACTTACCATTTGCTGCTTCTAATGTGATTACACCATCTATAATTTTGTGTAGTGCATCTACAACAAGTGGTCTATATCCTTGCTCCATAGCAATATCTCTAATTTTTAAACTTGAGTCTCCATTTGAAATTGCTTGTCTTATTTCATCTGTAATCTCTAAAATTTCAAATGCTGCAACCCTTCCTAGATATCCTGTATGGTTACATTCTTTACATCCTTTAATATCATATGTATGTTTACCAGTAAATGATGGTTTTTCACCATATTTTGATAAAGCTTCAGTAATAATATCTTTTTCCTCTTGAGTAAAAGGTCTTTCTTCTGAGCAATGAGGACATGGTCTTCTGATTAATCTTTGAGAAATCATTGTAGCAACTGTACTTGAAATATCATAATCAGTAATACCAATTTTTCTTAATCTCGTTACAACCTCTACAGCATTAATTGTGTGAAGTGTTGATAAAACGTAGTGACCTGTTTGGCCAGCTTGAAGAGCAATTTCTGCAGTTTCCTTATCACGAATCTCTCCTAAAAGAATAATATCCGGGTCCTGTCTTAAGATTGTTCTTAATGCACTAGCAAATGTTTGCTTAGCATCAATTTCAACTTGATTAATACCATTAACACGAATTTCAACTGGGTCCTCAACTGTAGTAATATTAATTTCTGGTTTATTTAAATAATCTAAAACACTATATAGTGTTGTTGTTTTACCTTCTCCAGTAGGAGCTGCAATGATTGTAATTGAGTTTCTTTTATCAAAACATTGTTTTAATTTCTTTTCATCATTTGGGAATCCCAAATCAAATATATTTCTAACACCGTTATTTTTCTTTAAAAGTCTTAGACAGAATTTTTCACCATTTATAGTTCTTTCTGAAGACACACGGATGTTGTAATCTGGATACATTGTGATACTACCATCTTGGTCTTCTTGTTTTTCTTGGTGCATGTTAGAAATAGCTTTTAATCTACCTACCATTTGTTGTAATCTATCTTTGTCGATACTTGCTACTGTAACAAGTTCACCGTCAATTCTGTATCTAACTCTTATTGTATTTTCTAGTGGCTCGATGTGAATATCTGATGCTCTTTTTTCCATAGCTGTCTTTATAATAGTATCAACTAAACCTGTTACATCGGCTCCACCCATTGATTTAATATTATCTGATGCTTTTGCTTGTAATGATTCTAATGCTACTTCGATGTTTGATTCAAATGTTAGATATTTATCCATTACTAAACTTCGGCTCATTAATAGTAAGCTTAATTGATCAACAAACTTTTTGTTTGATGTATCAGAAAAACATACTTTAACTTTACCACCAGTTATTTCAAATGGAATAGCTTTTGTTGCTCTACAAACATCAAGTGAAACTAAATCTACAACATTAACTTTAATCATCTCAGGTTTAAAAACTATACCTTTTTCACCCATTGACTCTGCTACTGCTGCAATTAATTTGTCTTCTGGTGCTAATTTTAGAATTGCTAAAATATCACCAATTTTTTTATCAGGATGTTCTTTTTGATAATTAATTGCTGCCTGAATGTCTGTTTCTGTTACTATTCCTTTTCTAACTAGTTCAACACCAATTGGAGTTTTTTGTCCTGATGCCATTTAGTTTTGGCCTCCCTTCATCTTTTGTATTATTATCCTCATAATATTATATATTAAAAATAATTTTTGTTAAATACTTTTTATTAATAAATATTCATTGGACCATATTTTGAAGCAGTAAGTGCATTTAAATTCTGCTCATTTGCCATGCCATTTCTTGTTGCATCCCAATATTTTACCCAACATCCAGTATAATCATTATTGAATGCTGTATAGTTAGTAAATACAATTGAACTATTTATTTTATAGTATCCTATTTGATAATAACCCCCACCTGCTTTAGCACGAGTTGTATTTTCAAGTGTATATACTATTGCATTTCTTGTATCATTTCCTGTTGTTCCATTTGAACCATATCTAAAATAGATATCTGCTGAATTTCTGTCTTTATTAAAGTTTGGAACCCATACATAAAGATGATCTTTTATATCATCAAAGCTCTTTCCTTGAATAGTTCCTGTTGCTGCATCTATAAAGAAATTATCAGCTTCTTCTTTAGTATCAAATGCTAATATTTGTGCCCATTCTTTTGAACTATATGAATACCAACTTGGATCTGATGCGTCTTGAAGTTCTATATATTGTCCCCTACTATGAGAGTATCTAATCTTAACTATTGTTTTTCCGGCTAAGGTATTTCCATTTTTATCTGGATTACTTGTAAGAACACCTTGTGATAAATCTGGTGAATTACATTCTCCTGGAAGATAATTCATCTGACGTAGTGTATTTACTGAAATTTGCTTTGTTTCTTTTCCTACTTTATAGTTAACAGTTACTGTTACTTTTTTGATTAAGTCTAAAACATCTACAGTCTGCCCTGAACCTTCAAATTTTATAGTAACACTATATCCTCTTGGAATTTTAGTACCATATGGAGTTGATCCAGAATTATATGTTTGCTCATTTCCTGATGCTGGAAGACTGCTATAGTCAGCAGCATCAATTGACTCTAAAATGTTTGTTGCAATTCTTGTTGCTCCAGCTGTTCTTGTAATTGTTTTTTGATTTATATCTAGATTGACATAGATCATTGTGATTACAATAACTGCTGTAGTAATAATACTAACAGCAATTGCAACGTCAGCACCTGTTATTCCCTTTTGACTTTTAAATTTTTTAAACAAATTACTAATTTTCATAAGCCATCCTTATATATAAAAAATCATAAAATTTCTAATAAGCATTATTAATACTGCATTTACTGCAAGATAGAAACCTAGTGGCACTTTTTCTTTTTTAAAGGCAAATCTAAGTAGTAAGTATTGAAAAATTGAAATGCCAAATAATACTAATCCGAATTTATAATCTAAAACGTAAAACACATATGTAAGAAGCGCTATAAACTCTAAATAGTATTTTCTTCTTTCCTTCTTATCTAATACTTTATTAATAATAATTAATACTATTAAAATGGCAAGATATATGCCATATCTATATACATCAACTGCTCCTAATATACATAGATTTAGTATATATAGGCTTTGCACTATAGTTCCAAAAAGTAACACTCCCATGTTTATTTTGATATATTCTTTATCTATTCCAGCAATAATTGCTAAAGTAACATATGAAAAGATAAACGCTACATAGAAAAATAATTTCATATAAACATCACTATATGGGAATATTATTTTATGACCTATAAATCCAATTAGAAAAACTAAGCCTGATAAACATTCTAATAGTAGATATCTAATTCTAATCTTTTCTCCACAATATCTACATCTTCCTCTTAAAAAAAGATAACTAAATACTGGAATCAAATCTAAAAATTCTAATCTATGATTACAATTTGGGCAAAATGATCTTTCATGAGTAATGTCTTTTTTTAAAGGTATTCTATAAACTGCTAAAGTAAAAAAGCTGCCAAACATTGTTCCCATAAAAAATATAAGTGTATGTATAAATATATTTGTAAAAACTATAATATTTTCCATCCTCGCCCCTATTATAAAATTAGGCATATACATTACTTATAATGCATATGCCTCATTAAGTACTTAAATATTATTTAATTAATTATTGTCCTAATGTAATAGTTTTGTTATCAGGTGTTTTAACGTCAGCATCCATTGTTAAAGCACCATCAGCATCGATTTTAACTTTTGTAAATGTATATCCATTTACTTTAACTGTAGCACCATCAGTAGCTGTTAAAGCTGCACTAACTGATGTTTTATCTTCAGCTGGATCAGCTCCATTGTTTTTAATTTCTGTTAAAACATTAGCTGCTGTATAAACATCAGCTCTTGTTGTTGTTGGGTCTGCTGCCCATTGTGTTTGATATTGCATTTCTAATGTAGAAACAGCCATTGAAATTTTTTCTTTTGCAGAAGCTGCATTTTGGTTGTCAACAGATCCTCTTGTTCTTGTTAGGATACCATTTTGTCCAACAACCATTGAAATTGATACACCAGCTAAAATTAATAGTACGATGATTGTAACTACTAATGCAACAAGTGTAACACCTTTTTGTCCTTTAAACATAATTTTTTCCTCCTTATTTCTTTTGTTTAAAATACTTGTATATATTTATATAAAAATTAAATATATCCCCTATTTAGAATTTGGTTTTTCAAAGAAAGAACCTTGGGTTGAAGTTGTATTTGTAACAGTTGGAGTAATTTGATTTGTAGAAGCTGGAGTTGTATTTCCATTTGCTGCATCACCACCAGAAGGATTTGTTGTATTTCCATCAACTACATTTTCTGGCTCTTTGTACTCTTCAAAAGGATTTATCTTACCACTTTTGTAAGATTTCTTTGCTTCGTACATATCCAAATCTGTTTGTGTTACTGTATATGATCTTAATAAAGACTCACCATCATCACTTATTGAATAGCCTGAATCTGCGATTGCTTGCTTTGTTGAAGTAACTTTTGCTTCACTAACATATTCTAGTGTGTCAGGCATCTCAGTTTCTGTTGGAATAAAATCATACAATAGTAACCCAAGTGTTACGATAACAACAGCCATTAAAAGTATAAAAGTTAATGTTTCTTTTGTTACTTTATTAGCTTCCATAGTCTTTCCTTTCCTTAATTTGTTGTGTTTGCTGTAGTAGCAGCATTTGCAGTTGTTGTATTTGCTTGTACTGTATTTACTACTACATTAATTGTATTATTACTATCTGATTTTGTAAGCTCAGTAATAATTTTACTATTTAGTGGAACGTTTTTAACAATAAATGTTCCTGCTAATGATTCTCCACTTTGAACTAGTTTGAAATCATTTATTTCAAACCCTAATCTATCATCATCTTCAATATCATAAATAAAATTTGTTATTGGTAGATATTGGCCATTTGCTACAAAGTCTAAATCACAATACATGAATTCTTCACCTGTATCTGCAGTGTTTACACCAGAGCTTTTTAGTACATCCATTTGAAGGATAACACCTTCCTCTGTTGCATAGTTACCAAGTATTGTCCATAAGAAATCTATGTCATATAGATCAACAGAAGCAACACCTGTTCCAGCTGCATCAATCTTTGGTTTTAATTCTTGATATTCTTCTAAAATTCTGTCGTAATCTTGTACGGCATTTTTAAGTTCTGCTTTCTTTTGCTCAAACTGTGTTGTTGTTTGAGATTTAACAACATTTATCTTTGAGTTTAATTCGCCACTCTTGTTCTCAAGTTCATAATAACTACTAACATCAACGATGTTTTGTACATGTATACCATTGTTTGTTATAACATATGCAAAATATACTAGAACTAGAACGACTGCTAATAATAAAACTTTCTTCATCATGGCAAATCTCCTTCTATGGTTACTTTAACAATAGAATCGCTCTTTGCTCCACTTGTTGATTTAACATTTACCAATACTTGATCTGTTTTAAGTACTGATGTAAAGTATCCCAATTGTTCGTATTTTTGTGATTCAGCTTCTATAACAATGTGTGTTTTTTCTGTATTCTCAATTCTTACTAATCTAGCCTTTTCTGGTATCAAGAACATTATTCTGTTAAGCATATTAGGAATTGCATCTTTTGATATAACTCTTTGCTCATCAACGTTTTCTTGACTTTCAACTAATCTTTTGTATTCATTAATTGAATCCATATATGGCTTATATCCACCTTTTATCTCATTAATATCTTCATCCATTTTTGTAAGTTCTGCCGAGTTCTTTTTCTGGATAGCAGATACTTCTTGAGTCCTTTTATCTATCTTGTTTTCTATCGTTCCAGAATATGCTAAAAATGCTAAAATTGCAATAATTATAGTAGCACCAAGTCTAATAATAACTTTGTCTATTAAATCGTTTTCTCCAATTCCGCCACCATTAGCTGCTGCATTTTCTGGTTTCTTCTTTGGTTTAAATGCTGATTTAATTTTATCTAGTAATTGATTCATATCAACATCTGCATTTAAATCTATTTTTTCTTTGTTTCCTTTGCTTCCTGTAGCAAAGTTAAGTTCTTTCATTCCATCTCCAAGAGCATCCATAGCTAGTGCTATAGCTGAGTTAACCTCAATGTACTCTTTTATCGGAACCTTGATTGAAGAACTTTCTGCAAAGAATGGTTTTAATAGTTCGCATTTTACATTAACCATATAATCGCCAAAGTATAAGTCAATACCATTGAATACTGTTCCAGAACCTGTGATATAAACTTTATCAATTGTTTGTTTTGCTTCGTCTATAATTTTCTTTGATTCTGTGGCTATCTTATAAAGGATAGGCATAACTTCTTGAGCATGTGCATTTTCTGAGCCTTCTCCGCCCCCTCCTTCTTGTTGATTATATATTGGAATATTCTTGCAAACCTCATAAGCTTTTTTAACTGAGTTTTCTGTTTGAGCTAATTGCTCTAATATCTTACCCATGCCATCTTCTAAAATGGTAATTTCACTAATTTCTCCATCAATTATTGTTGTTATTTTTGTTTCATTTTCAATGTTAATAACAGCAATGTTTTCTCTAGGATTGATTTCAAGTAAATTAGCTATACTTGTTGTAATTGGAGTTGCCGAAGTTACTTTTGCTCCTGCAAATTTATCTATTCTAGCGCCTAAGTCTCCTTTTCTCGCAGAAATATGAAGAGCTCTTAGCTGTTCTGCACCAACAACGTTTGATCCTGTTAGTATATAACGTGATTCAAGAGAATTAATATTATAATTTTTTTCAGCACAATCAGACTCAAAATCAATCTCAATTGAGTCTTTCATGTCTTTTTTGCTAAGCATAGCAAACACTTGATAATAATTGTATAATTCGTCTGAAATGTTAATACCAATAGGGATTTTATAAGAGTTTGTATCTTGTAAAATCTTGCTTATTGTCTCGCCCAAATCATCATAGAATTCAACATTAAAAGAATCTACTTTAAATTGGCCTTTTCCGCCTTTGGTTACTTTAGCATATTTAATTACGTTGTTGTCAATATAAACACCTAAGCTACTTGGCATTTTTTCTCTCCTTCTTGTACTTGAGCGCAACTATCGCCTAATAGTCGTACCATATATATTTTATATTATTATTTGGTGAAAAGGTCAATATATTTAACCAATAAGTAATTCAATTGTAATGAAAATGATATATAGGCAAAAAAACTCTATAAATGTTATTTCTAATATACTTATATATTTTTTATAATTTCAAAAAACCAAACATTTTTTCGTAAATCTATTGACAAAAAAATTTATAATGTTAAAATGTAATTACGAACAGAAATTCGTAAAACATTTTTTCGATTTAGGAGGTAAAATCATGAACAAGTTATCTAAACCAAACGCAAAAAAAGTTAAAATTTCAAATGTTTCAGTGGAAAACTTCATTTTTGGAAAAGACGAATCATTAAAACCAAAATTTACAAGCATATTAGGAAACAGTTATTTAGTTAATGTTTATTATTTAAAAATCGATACTCCTAAATTAACTTTAGAAGAAGATTCTATTAATGTATATATCCCCTATCAATATAAAAACAGAAATAATCAAGAATTGTTAAACACCATACTACTAAAGATGTATAGCAAAATTGCAGAAAAAGAATTAGATCTTGCTATGGAAAAAGCTAGACACATTTTTGGTATTGCTCCTGAAGATTATGGAGTTGTTCCAATGGCTTCTCTAGCAAGTTGTGATAAAGAAACAAGAACTATAATGTTTAATCCATACTTGGTAATGTATCCAAGAGAAATCGTAGAATATGTTGTAATTCATGAGTTTTGTCATCTAATTCATAAGAATCACACAAAAAAATTCTATGATTTACTTGCTAAATATGTACCAAATTTCGATGAGATAGAAAGAAAATTATCTAGCCAAAATTATTAAAAGCCTTTAAAAAAGGCTTTTTTTGTGCTATAATAGGTAGGTACACGTTGATTTGGACAGTGGAGGTAAAGACATGAAGAATACATTTTATAGCAGAAAGGTTGTAATACGGCCAATTTGCAAAGAGAATGCACGTGAATTAGTCTTTCTTTTCGGCTCTCCATACATGGAAAAATATTATAATTATTTCCATTGTATAAACAAAGTCGAACTTGAAATGATACTGAATCATGTTGCGAAGGATATGACAGGCTATGTAGTCTACAGCACCAAGACCAAAAAACCCCTTGGAACCATGATTTTCGAATTTGACGAAGAGACCAACACATACACAGGTTTTGTTGTCGTTGTTAACCCCGACGATATTGAAGGTCTTATGAAAAAAGCCTTCAAGCTTCTCTATGGAAGGAAATTTTTTAAAGAAAATGCCATTGTCTTTCTTGGCGTAAAGCCTGGAGACACTAGACATCAAGAATTTATTGATTCTGTTAAAAATCTTATTGAAGTTCCCTGTGCTTATGAGGATGCAAAGCAATATCTGTTTGTCATCTACTAATACATGTTCCCATTAGCTTTTATCATGTCCGATCAATGAAATGTACAAAAGGCGCCCGAAATTCGGGGCGCCTTCTTTTTATTTTTATTATTAAATTATTTAACAACGATATTATAAATCTTTCCTGGTATGTATATTTCTTTTACTACATTCTTTCCAGAAAGCAAGTTTTGAATTGTCTCGTCATTATCTACCGCTTCTTTTACTTCGTCTTGTGAAGCATCTTTAGATATTGTAACAACTCCTTTTAGTTTTCCGTTGAATTGAACTGGAATTTCTATCATATCGTCTATTGTTTTTGCTTCATCATATTCTGGCCATTCACATTCTGCAATCATCTTCTTCTCACCAATTGTTTTAAACAATTCTTCAGTTATATGTGGAGCAAATGGATTTAACAATTGTAAGAATGTTTTATATTCTCCTTTTGTTATAAATTTATCTTTATAGAATTCATTTGTCATTTTCATAAATTCTGCAACTGAAGTATTAAATTTCATTTCTTCAATATCACTTGATACTTTCTTAATTGCTTTATGCATCATCTTTTCATGAGCTTCAGAATAATCTTCTTCATCAGTTAAAATGTCTTGCATATTCCATACTCTGTCTAAGAATTTACCACATCCTCTGATTGATTCCATAGACCAAGGAGCTACTTGATCAAATGGTCCCATGAACATTTCATATACTCTAAAAGTATCTGCACCAAATTCTTCAATAATATCATCTGGATTGATAACATTACCTTTTGACTTAGACATCTTCTCACCATTTGTTCCTAAGATCATTCCATGTGATGTTCTCTTTTGATAAGGTTCTTTAGTTGGAACAACTCCAATATCATATAAGAATTTGTGCCAGAATCTTGAATATAACAAGTGAAGTGTTGTATGTTCCATACCACCATTATACCAATCGATTGGTGACCAATATTCTAAAGCTTCTTTAGAAGCTAATGCTTTATCATTGTGTGGATCCATGTATCTTAAGAAATACCATGATGATCCAGCCCATTGAGGCATTGTATCAGTTTCTCTTCTAGCATCACCACCGCATACTGGACATTTTGTTTTAATCCATGCTTCTTGTTTAGCAAGTGGTGACTCACCATTCTCTCCTGGTTCATAATCTTCTATTTCTGGAAGTTTAAGTGGAAGTTCAGATTCATCAATTGGGTTCCAACCACATTTCTCGCAATAAACCATAGGAATTGGCTCTCCCCAATATCTCTGACGAGAGAACACCCAATCTCTTAATTTATAATTAACTTTTCTTTCACCAATTTTCTTTTCTTCAACATATTCGATAGCTTTATTTATAGCATCTTCGGTTAATAATCCATTTAAGAATCCACTGTTAATTGCAATACCATTTTCTGTATCAATATAAGCTTCTTCTAATGGTTCTGGTAATATGCCATCTTTTGGTCTTATAACTGGAATTATTGGTAAATTAAACTTAGTTGCAAATTCAAAGTCTCTTGTGTCATGTGCAGGAACAGCCATAATTGCACCTGTTCCATAGCTAATCAATACATAATCAGCTATCCAAATTGGAATTTCTTCTCCTGTAAATGGATTAACAGCTGTAACACCTTTAATCTCAACACCAGTTTTATCTTTGTTTAGTTCTCCTCTTTCAAAATCTGATTTTAATGCAGCCTTATTCTTATAATCCATAACTTCATCTAGATTTTCAATTTGGTCTTTATATTCTTCAATTAGAGAATGTTCCGGTGCTATAACCATATATGTTGCACCAAACATTGTATCTGGTCTTGTAGTATATATTCTTAATTTTGAATCAGCTTTTCCTTCAGCTTTGATAGTAAAATCTACCTCAGCTCCTTCAGATCTGCCAATCCAATTTCTTTGTTGAATTTTAATTTTTTCTAAGAAATCAAGATCATCTAAATCATCAATCAATCTTTGAGCATACTCAGTAATCTTAAGCATCCATTGTGATTTTTCTTTTTGAACTACTGGACTACCACATCTTTCACAAACACCATTAACTACTTCTTCATTTGCTAAACCAACTTTACATCCTGTACAGAAATTAATTGGCATTGTTGCTTTATAAGCTAATCCATGTTTGTATAATTGAATGAATATCCATTGTGTCCATTTATAATAATTAGGATCTGTTGTATTTACTACCCTATCCCAATCAAAAGAAAAACCTAAAGCTTTTAATTGTTCTGTAAAATGTGCGATATTTTTCTCTGTTGTGATTTTTGGATGAACATGATTTTTGATTGCATAATTTTCAGCTGGGAGTCCGAAAGCATCAAAACCGATTGGATATAAAACATTATAACCTTGCATTCTCTTTTTTCTTGCGATTATATCAAGAGCTGTATATGATCTAGGATGTCCTACATGTAATCCTTGACCTGATGGATATGGGAATTCAATTAATCCATACCATTTCTTCTTGATTGAATAATCTTGTTTTGCATTAAATGTACCTTCAGTGTACCATTTCTTTTGCCATTTGGCTTCTACATCTTTAAAATTATACATTGCTTTCACTCCCCTTTGTTTCATAATAGTGTTATTATATACTACTTTAAAGACTTTTTCAAACATTTTAATAAAATTTACAATAATTTTTGCATTTTCTTATAAAGTCCTACTCTTGTAATGTCTATAACTCTTAACGATTTGATTTTTATGTTAACTTGTGTTATAATTATAGTGTTACAAATAAACCACCTATAGAAGGGGGACAAACATATGGCATATTCACATGATCCTAGCAAAATCTTTTTGTTTTACAAGAAATGCGGTCCTGCTGTGTTTAAAGATTACATGCGCAATCACCTTAAGGACTATATTTTCTTCAACATTGCTCTGAGAATTCTTATTGAAGACAGAGCCTAATTTAATTAAGAATGCCATTTGTCGCGCGGTCTTCCGCGCAAAAGAAAAAGCCTTAGCTTCACGCTTTGGCTTTTTTCTTTATATAAACTATTTTGTTAATGCTTTTTTAGCTGTTTCAGCGATTTCAGCAAATGCTTTTTCATCTGAAACTGCGATTTCTGCTAACATTTTTCTATTAATTGTAACGTTAGCTTTTTTTAGTCCTGCGATTAATCTACTGTATGTTAATCCATTCATTCTTGCAGCAGCATTAATTCTTACTATCCATAATTTTCTAAAATCAGATTTTTTATCTCTTCTTCCAACAAAAGCGTACATTCCTGATTTCATAACAGCTTGTTTAGCTGTTCTAAATCTAAATCTTTTTGCTCCAAAGTATCCTTTTGCTTTCTTTAATACTTTTTTATGTCTTGCTCTTGTTGTTCTTGCTGTTTTTACTCTTGCCATTTATCTATTCACTCCTTCTCTTCCAAAATTCCTCTGATTAATTACCATATGGTAATAATCTCTTAATTCCTGCTACAACTGTTTTATCAGCATAAGCATTTTGTACTTTTCCGCTCTTTCTTTGTCTGTTTGTTTTTGTTGCTAAACGGTGTCTTCTATTAGCTTTTGTTCTTTTAACTTTGTTTGTTGCTGTATAAGAATATCTTTTCTTAGCAGCTTTGTTTGTTTTTACTTTTGGCATAATTTCTATACTCCCTTCATGTTTTTATACTTTTTTAGATAAGATTACAAACATTGTTTTACCTTCTAACAATGGTTTCTTTTCAACTACTGAAATCTCTTCTAGACTCTCGATGAATCTATTTAATACGTTCTCTCCAAGTTGTGTGTTATTTAGTTCTCTACCTCTGAATTTAACAGAGATCTTAACTTTGTTTCCATCCTCTAAAAAGCTTCTTGCATTTTTACATTTGAATTGGAAATCATGGTCACCAATATTAGGTGTAATTCTAATCTCTTTAACATCTGCAACTTTTTGATTTTTCCTAGATTCTTTTTCTCTTTTTGCTTGCTCAAATTTATACTTACCATAGTTCATTATTTTGCAAACTGGTGGTTCAGTATTTGGCGCAACTAAAGCTAGATCTAAATCTCTTTCTTCAGCAAGTTCTAGAGCTTCTTCAATAGGAAAAGTTCCTAATTTTTCACCATTTTCTCCGATTACTTGGACTACTTTTTCTCTTATTTGTCCATTAATAGGTAATTCTTGTTTAATTGTAAAACACCTCCAAAAAAAAATTTGACTTCTTAAAGAAAGTCAAATCCACGCATAACATATATAAATACTAATCACTTAGTAAATTTAAATTTGTTAAATTTTCTAACCGTATGCACTTAAATGATACGGTGAGAAGTGGATACTTCTTCTTAAAGCATTATTATTTTAGCATACTGGGGCTAAGTTGTCAATATTTTACATAAAAAAAAATGATTGTGGACTGAAGTCAATCCACAATCAAGTTGGTTAGTCTACTGAATCGCTTCCATAAGAGCATCAATACCGCCCCTTTCAAACGCCGGAGTATTGGAAAATCCGGTCTCAGCAGAGAAAAACAGGGTCTTAAAGTTCAGTTCCCAAGGCTGCGCCTCAGGGTCGATTTCGGCCACCACTTCGGACGCGGACATTTCGGCATCCGCCAAATCTACCGCGTACTCGCTGTTGATGATGACCAAGACAGGCTTAATGCCTTCCTCATGCAGCAATGCAACGATTTCGGAAAATGTAACATTCATGCCTTCTGCGGCATCGAACACCACGACGCTCCTGTTAGCGCTTTCCTTTGCTTCCTTGACCATTTCAAAAGGCTCCTTTGAGGAGAACTTCAGAAAATCGATCTCGTTGTTCTTATGCGCTTCCAGGTACTTCATGATCTCTTTTTCATTTTCTTCATTCATTGCAAAAATCGCTACTCTGTCCATAACATACACCTCCTGAAAGACTCCTTAAAATACGTATGGCACAATGTGCGTTTTTTCCAACACTTATATTTTACCATATTTTAAGGAAAAAATCAATATCATATACTCTTATGTTAACTTTCTCTTCGTTATATCTAATTCAGCTCTTAGAAGCTTTTCAACTAATAATAAGTCGATTCCTGACAAACTTTCTATGTTAACCATTTCATTTTTCACATCTTCATATAGTTTTTTTACTCTTATCTTTTCTGCTTCTGAATCTATATCGCTTTCATAATGATATTCTGGAACTTCTTCAATTTCCATCTCATCTAATTCTTCAAAAAAAGCTTGTCTTTCCTCTTTAGTAAATTCTCTTTCTTCCTCATCTGGTAGATTATTTACTATTTCTTTAGCTTTTTCTTGATCTACTTTATCTTCTGTTTCAGCTATATCTTCTTTTTTTAATATATTTTTTATTTTTAAGAGTAACTTTTTAAAGAAATTATCTTCTTTTTCAATTAATTCTTTTTTATCTTTTTCCATTTTAATTCCTACTCTCTATCATCAATATCAAGTTTATCATACATGCTTTGCTTTTCGATTCTTGCTTTTTTCTTATCTTGTTCTTGCCTTGTTAAACCTCTTCTATGTTCTGTTCTTTGAAGTTTTCTAAGTGCTCGTTCATTTGCTTCATATTGAAGCTGTAATATTTCTTTTGCTTCTGGACAGAACTCGAAGAATTCATCTAATCTTTTTCTTTTTTCTGTACTTGATATATCATTTAAATAGTAATATTCTAATCCTTTAAAGTTTCCAATAGCATTAAAAGCTTCCGGACATTCATATCTATATAGAGAAAAAGCTGATTTAAGTGCATTTTTGTACATATTTCTTACGTAGTTAACAGGTTTGCCAGATATATCAGAATATTTTCTAACAAATACTTCTGGAGAAACATTTCCTCCAAGTACTTCAACGATAAATCTTTGTGCTTCTCTTATATCGGGATCAAGTTTTACTGTTCTAACTGCGTAATTTCCTCTTTTACCTTTTTGCTGTTCAAATGTTAGCACTCTACCACTTCTATCATGTTCAGTAGAAGTAGTTCTATGAATATGAACTTTTTTTCCATCTTGAACTACTGTTTTAAATCCATATTTGTCATAACCATCTATATCTACTCCATTAACATAGAAGTCTCTTTCCTCATATCTCCTATAGTTATCTCCTGTTCCAAGAGGTCTATTTGCACCATCAGAATTAAAGTAAAAACCATCTCCACTACTTTTTTTGTATAGTGGATTATTTGCATCTATATGGCTTGTTTTTCCAGTAAATCCATTTGCATCACGAGGTTTTACACCTGATGGATTAGCATCGCTATATATATAGCCATGAGCACTATATTTTGGTGCCTCATCACTCTGTTCACTATCATTCTTTATAGGAAGTTTAAAATGCCATAGAGGTTTAATGTATTTCCAACTTTTTCCTTCAGCTTTAGGTCCAATTGGTCTTTCGAATCCGCCTTCATTAAATCCATATATATTATATCCTAAAAGATCGTATTCACTACCTGTTTTTGAATTTAACCATTTTTGCTTTTTTTCGTCAAAATAGAATCCTCTTTCATCATATTTAGAGTGAGTTATTTTATGAACACCTCTCCTATCGAATCCCAATCTGTTGTATCCTTCAACATCATACCCATCTTTATCAAATCCATCTCTATCAAAGCCACCAATGTATTTTTCACCTGTTGTTAGAGAACATTCTTCAAATCTATCTATCATTCCAAAACGGATATGCTTTGTGTGAAATCCCTTTTGTACTCTTCCATTGTAATCCACATAATAATCTGCATTTTTGATGGTTCTTCCTCCGCCATTCTTCCTAGCTCTTGCTTTTGATACAGCATATTCATAATCTCCATCCATATCAAACATTTTTTGGATGTCAGCCTTACCATCTTGAATTATTCCATATGTTAAAAAGTCTTTAAATTCATATTTATCAAATAGAGAATATCTACTATCTTTCATTTGATCAAGCATACTGGTATATATTTTTCCTCTTACAAAGGCCATCTCCATACCAATATCATAGTTTTCACCATCATGATATATTTCTGAATATCTACTAGTTTGCATTAAATCGTAATTCTTTATATCTACTAAAATCTTTTTAATAGTTTCCTCATCAAAATTTGCTCTTAAAAGGTCTTGTAATGAAAGGCTCTCGGTATCTTTTGACATTACTTCACCATTTTTATTATCTTTTCCTCCAGTTGGGCCTTTAACATATATACCTTGTGGGAATTTTATATCTTTTTTATACATTTTAAGAATTCTAACAATACCCATAAGCTTGTTAACACGCTCAGGAGCTGTCATTCTTATTTCTTTAGACCTTATTCTATCATAAATACTCATGAATCTTTCTTGAGATTCTGTATAATGTAAGAATTCTTCTCCAGCTAGTTCTGCTTCTGATGGTTCTACAGTCCTTTCTGGAATTTTATGAATAAATAAACTTACAGCTTCAGCAGCTTTTAAAAGACTGGCAACTTTATCTTCATCTTCAATAGGAAGAGTTCCATTTTCAAAGAAACTACCATATCTTTTTTGAATTCTTTTAATTGAAATAGCAAGTCTTGCTTCCCTTTCAGCTTTGGCTTGATCTTCTGGGGTTCCTGATGCTGCTATACTATTAATATCTGGAAATCTATGATTTTCATCTATCCATTTAACTATTTGTTCCACTCTTTTCAAATCATAATCTACAGAAGACTTACGTCCTGTTCCTTTTGAAGTTTGAGCAAAGCTATTTCCACATGCATCTATGATTTGAGTTTTTGGTTGCATAGATAAAGGTTTTGATGGATCTAGTGACGAAATACATCTTCCTGCTTGTTGAAGATAAATTGTGCTTGAGCCAGCTGGTCTAAACATAATTGAACCATCAATTCCGTCAACATGAACACCCTCATTTAACATATCGTTTGTTATTATTATCTTAATTCCACCAGTTTCATTTGATGAATCCTCAAAATCTTTAATTACTTCAGAACTATCGATTGTGGTAAATGGTCCTTTATCCCCTTCTTTAGGAATTACAGGATTTCCTTTACTATCTAACTTTATTGCTTTATTACTTGTTAAGAAATAGAAAGTAACTTTAACTGGTTTTCCATTTTCATCAAGTACACCTTTAAAGCTTTCTTCGATTTGTTTTTTCCAGTCTCTTAAGAATTTATCTGAATCTGGCTTTTCCAAATCTTTTTGTGTATTAGCAGGTATAAAAGCTATATATTTTCCGTTTTTATTTGCTATACTCTCAGCAATTAGCTTCTTACGTTCCTCTTTAATCTTATCTTCTATCTCTTTAGGTTTCATTTTCCTAGCAGGGAAACCTATTATTTCTTCCATATCATCAAGAGCTTCTTCATACATTGCCCTTTTAGGATCATCTGGATCTAATTTTTTATAGCTATCTAGTATCTGATTGTATTGTTCACTCAAAGCAAGAGTTGCATCTGTTTGATGTACTCTTGGTGCGAGTACTATTCCATCTCTCATGGCATCCATAACATATATTTCTTGTGCCATATATTCATCTGGAGTAACAGATTCATCTGGATAGATTTCTCTTGCTATCTCTGCAAACATATTTTTAGCTTTAGAATCTGTTCTATCAGGTGTTGCAGTTATACCCAAAATCTTTGCAGTTTTGTTTTTGGCTAAATTGTTAAAGAAATGTCTTCCCCATGTTGATGCACCTAATCTATGTGCCTCATCAGTTATTATTAATTGTGCTTTTTCAATATCTTCATTAGTAATTCCTTCACCAGATTTTACTCCAGCATAACAACAAAATTTTAAATTTGGGAAAGCTTTTTTTACAAGTTCATCTATATCTTTAACTGACAATTTTCTTAAAATCGCATTTATTTTTTCTTTTTCACTTGCTGAATCTGATAATGGTTTTTCGCCTCTTTTTAAATTACTATTAATTCCAGGAAATTTTACACCAGCTAGATTTTTTGATAGAAAGTCATCTATTTCAGCAATGGTCATTTTATCCATTCCATCAATTGAAAGAAGAACATTTTTTACAAAATGAAGTTTAACTTGATTTAGGATTTCATGGCTCGGCGCTACATATAGCATATTAGCATCATTAACCATGCCGTTTTCATCTATTTCAATCTCAGCATTATCGTCTTTACCAAAAGTCATAAGTTGTTTAATGGCAACAAATGATTTTCCTCCACCTGTTGGAAGAACTACTCCGGCAAATCTGTTATGATAATCTCTTCTAAATATTCTCTTAATGCCCTTATCAGCATCATCTTGATAGTCTCTAAGGGCTATTTTTAACTTTCTTCTTTCCATGTTTTCCTCGATATAATAATTTTGTATCTAATTTGCAAAATTATTATATCATTAATATTTTCTAGAATTAATAAAGTTATCATTAAATTTTAGTTACAAAAAGGATACAGCAAAGCTATTTTTAGCACAATTAATTAGTAATAGCAAAATAAAAAAGACTCGATAAAAATCGAGTCTTGATAAATAATTATCTCTTGCTAAATTGTGGTGCTTTACGAGCTTTTTTAAGTCCGTATTTCTTTCTTTCTTTCATTCTTGGATCTCTTGTTAAGAATCCGTTTGCTTTTAATACTGGTCTAAATTCTGAATTTGCTTCATTTAATGCTCTTGAAATTCCGTGTCTTACAGCACCAGCTTGTCCTGAAAGTCCGCCACCTGTAACTTTTACAACTACGTCATATTTTCCAACTGTATTTGTAACAGCAAATGGTTGATTTACGATAACTCTTAAGATATCTGAACCAAAATATTTTTCTAGTTCTTCACCATTTACTTCAATTTTTCCTGTACCAGGCATTAATCTAACTCTTGCGATAGATTCTTTTCTTCTACCTGTACCTGTATATACTATATTATCAGATTTCTTTGCCATATTACTTTACCTCCCAAACTTCTGGTTTTTGAGCAGCGTTTTCATGTTCACTACCTGCATAAACTCTTAATTTCTTAATCATTTGTCTTCCAAGTTTTGTGTGAGGAAGCATTCCTTTAATAGCAATTGTCATAGCTTTTTCTGGAGTATTATCCATCATTACTCTAGCTGTTGTTTCTTTTAATCCTCCAATATAACCTGAATGTCTTCTATACATTTTTTGATCTAATTTATGACCTGTTAATACAGCGTCTTTGCAATTTATAATTATAACGTGATCACCAACATCTTGATTAGGTGTGAATGTTGGTTTATGTTTTCCTCTTAATAGTTTTGCTGCTTCTGTAGCTACTCTACCTAGAGATTTGCCACTAGCATCTATTATATACCATTTTCTTTCAATTTCGCTAGCCTTTGGGCTATATGTTGTATTATTCATGGTAATAATACCCTCCATTTCAATATTTAATTTTTTACTTTAAATTATAGAAAAATCTTTATTTTATATCCACCGGGGAGAAGATATAAGACTCGTATTTTCCCATAATGCTAAACCATTTTAATATAATTTTATTAAAAAGTCAAGTAATTTACCATATTTATTTACTTTTTTTCATATTCATATTAAAATAGATTGTGTAAAAAAGTATTTGGAGAATACAATGGAAATAAAAAAATTTGAAACAAATTTTAAAAGAAATATGTTTTTAGAAGAGTCTAAGATCGTTAAAGTTAAAGATCTTCCTGAAAACTTAGAAAAGCAAATCATTAATATCTATCCTGAAATTTTACTTAATGATTTTACTGGTTTTGGTGGAGCTATGACTGATGCAAGTGCTAGATGTATATTATCACTTGATGAAAG
>JAEEGL013190258.1_pt1 | contig 75077 bp, 60 predicted proteins | sample 9134231 | NCBI WGS metagenome assembly JAEEGL01 (sample SAMN16246548, study PRJNA631951) | gut metagenome | biome: gut microbiome; feature: rumen; material: fiber-attached | host: Bos | place: Iran: Karaj | collected 2018-10 | reverse complement strand
TTGGGCTCATAACATATTACTTTTACAACGAGTTAAAGACATTCGGGCTCGGTACTGGTATATGACGCAAACCATTATTAACCATTGGGGAAGAGATTATCTTGTGGAAGTGATTAAACTCGACTACTACAACCAGCATGGAGCGCTTGCCAACAATTTCGACACAACACTTCCCACAGTCGAATCTGATGACGTGAAGTCCATGCTCAAAGACCCCTATATCTTCGACATGTTGACCTTCACCGACCAGTACAACGAGCGTGACATTGAAATTGGGTTGACGAAACACATAGAGAAGTTCCTCGTCGAGATGGGGGCAGGATTTGCTTTCATGGGGCGGCAGTACCATATCGAGGTGTCTGGCGACGACTATTATATCGACATGCTGATGTACAATGCCTTCCTCCATCGCTATATGGTGATTGAGTTAAAGAACACGGAATTCAAGCCCGAATATATCGGCAAATTGAACTTTTACTGCTCTGCCGTCGATGATATCCTCTGCCGCGAAGGCGATAACAAGACCATTGGCCTGTTGCTGTGCCGTACCAAAGACCGTATCAAAGCCGAGTATGCCCTACGAGACATCGCCAAACCTATAGGCGTATCCGACTATGAACTCGGACAGGCTCTTCCGAATGACCTCCGCTCCTCGCTCCCCACCATCGAAGAAATCGAAGCCGAATTGGAATGATTTTTTGTGGAATGGGATTATTTGTGTATCTTTGCAGCGTGAAAAATGAATGAATCATGACATAAAAACTGACATATAGAGTAAGAAAAACATATTGAGCTTGACGCTCTTGTTTCCTTTAATGTGAAGTCTGGTAAACTTAATCATAGGAATGGAAATAGGATGCGGATAGTTTCACGCATTGGCGTGGATTCTTTCCCCACTTATTTATTCCTACGGTTTTACCAGACACCGACATTAAAGAATAAGTGGCAGTCATTTCGAAAGGGTTTGCGCCTTTCTTTATGCCCTTATCCAAACATCGGCTTCCGGCTCAACGTTACGCAAGTCGAGCACAGAGCAAGCGTGCTTGCTTTGCCGAGATGAAGTAACGTCATTGAAAATAATAGTCGGAAACCGAACTTTTTTATTAACAATTTAAAACATACAAACAATGAAAAAACAAGTTGTCTTAACAGCATTAAGTTTGCTGTTGTTTGCCAGTTGTGGCAACCTTTTGGTATCACCCAACACATATCAAGAGGAAATCGAAGATGTCGTGAAATACAACATTGCGGTTGCAATGGTGATGTCTGACAAATACTCTGAATTAGAAAATGCAGCAGAATCTGCATCTTTGTTTTGGGGAGAGGAATTTACTTCATTTGCCCATAAAAAATCGTGGGAGAAATACTGCGACAGTATTGATAACTTCGAAGATTCCATAAATGAGTTGTGGAATCAAACAGAAGAAGGTGCCGGGTACCAGACTGCCCTAAACCAAGTATCCCAAGACCAAACAAATATTTGGGGTAAATTGGCTAAAAAAACATTGGGGAAATACAATGATATTAATGTGGTCATTTCAGAATACCAAAGAGTTGAAACATCCACCGATGCCAAAATATGGAAATTCACCGAGCTGAATACTGGCTTGATTGGAACTTTTTCGGTGGATAATGACGGCAAATGGAATTGCGACATTACTGAGACATCTATAGAGGAATTCTTTAACAACTTAATACAATAATTACAATTATGGAGAATGCATTAGAAACCATCAAATGTCCTTACTGTGGAGAAGAAATCTCTGCCAATGCAAAGAAATGCAAGCATTGTAAAGAATGGATAGACACACCAGAATCGGGAATTACAGAATCAATAAAGATGGATTTTACTACACATGAACCGACATTCCTTCAAAAGTTGGCACAAGTCTATTGGCTTAATCCAAAGTCTTGGCTTTTAAAGAGATTTCAAGTTGATGGGGAACAAATCCTCATTGAGACCATGAACGGAAATATCCTTTCCGCATCGATAAATGAATGTGTGTTCAGATACCAAAAAGATAACTATGACCGACATGAAATTACAGTGAAATCGGGGAATCAGAAACTTCATTTCAAGGAAATACCCTATATGCTTTCCGATGATGAGTGGGAGGCTATTGTGAATTTCTGTCTTACTACAGGCGATTCTGACATGAGCACCCTTGGAAAGATAACATCAATTTTTCAGTAATCAAAAACAATGATAAAATGGAGAACCAAATAAAACATTGCCCTTATTGCGACGAAGAAATTTTGTCTGATGCAAGAAAATGCAAACATTGTGGCGAGTGGCTTACAGAAGAAGACCGTATTGCTAACGAACAACCGACAGAAGAAACAAAAGGCTATATTATAGGAGCCTTTGTGGGTGGTGCCATTGCAGCAGCATTGTGTACCTTTTTATGGGTGCTTGTTGTGGGGTGGATTGAATATGAACATTCCGCTTATGCACTTGTTGTTGGTGCCATTGTCGGTTTTGCTGTACGTTGGATTGGCCGTGGTGAGACACTTTGGTTTGGAGTCATTGCCGCTATTTGCGCAGCAGTATCTTGTTTCTTGGGTGAATATTTATGTGAGATAGAAGTAGACTTTACATCATTAATCTTCTATGGAGTAGCAGCTATTGAAGCATATTATGTGGCACGTAATCAATCGGACGACGAAGACTAGATTGCCGCGGCGAGAAAGAGGTGACGCCCGATAAAATCAAGAAGGTCAACCTGCGTTTCCGTGCAGGCAAAGGCATCAAGGCCGCTCTGGCCGAAGCCAAGTTCCGTCCCGCCGAGGATATGCTGAGCAAGAAAAAGTAGCCCTCAAAATCCCAATCGCTAGAAGTTTCACAATCATGTTCATGATTTTTTTAATCATGAGCATGATTTTTCGGAATCATGCTCATGAAGTTTTGGAAATATAGGATATGCTATCTATAAGCAAGAGATTTTGGGTCAGTTCGTAGCTCAATTCGATAAAAGAATAAGTGTTAATTCTTGGGGAAGATGAATTTAAATGAATTTCTGGCATATGGGACAGACTCTAACATAAATGTTCTTTCACCTGGTTGTACTTCAAATTTTCCACGATTTAATTCCATTAATTTCTTAATGTAATACATACCTATTCCTTTACCCTCTTTTGACTGGACTATCGCCCAATAACCAGAATAACCTTCTACGAAAATATTTTTCAAATCATCGTCTGTCATTTCGAGGCTATTCATTTCTACAAACATGTAAACATTTTGAGTGTCCGATGAGAAAGATATATTTATTTCAGTATTTTGTGCGGCATATTTCACTGCATTATTCCAAAAATGTCCTAACGCAACTGAAATTGAAGAAAAATCAACATGGACTTTTTCATAGCACTCTCCCCAGTGTAGATCAATTCTTTTTTCAACAAAGTCCAAGAAAAATGGTTGCAGGGACAACTTTACAACTTTATGAATTGAGTGATTGTATAGATCTAAACTTCCTTTAGCATTTTGCATTAGATCGTACACAATCATTTCTGCATTCACTAACGAGATATTCTTGTATGTCTTAAGAATGGTTATTGCTGTACGTTTTGGGTCTGTTTTTACAATGTTCTGAACGTTTCCAACAACTCTAGACCAATCATCAACTTCCACATCCTCTAATGAAACTAATGCCTCTAAATCATCCTTTATTTTTGCATTATATGTATTGACATTATGTTGTAATCGTTGAATACTTCCAGAATCAGACAGAACCATCTCTTCGAATTTGCGTCTTAATGCATCTCCTAATAGCTTAAATGCATCAAAATAGTGGTTGAAGATTTTTCTGGTTGTGTTTTTGTCGTCAATACATAGATAATACCACCCGTCTATACCTATCGTTTCCTTCTTCCACTTACGATTTTCATGAGAACCTATTTCGTCTGGCATTTCTTGAATCGTTGGTATCTGTTCGATGGGCAGATTGCTTACTACTATGTGCCCATTTTGCTCTATATGATACAAAATACTCATGATTACGCACCTATTGGAAGAAGTAATAACTGAATAATGCTTGCGATCGAACCAATTTCATTGAGGCCAAACTCTTTTTTGATTGATTCTACTGTTGGATTATTCTCATTCCCATATATTCGCATTATTGTTGTTTTTACCTCATCTTCACTTTTGTCAATCCCCAATTCTCTTTTTAACACCTCCTTGACATGTTTTGCACAATTGTCAAGACAAAATGCATCTTGAGATAATCTTTCAATTGTTGTCTCAAATTCATATCTGCTGGCACTTTTGCGTAAGCGACCGTCAACAATGTTTGCTGCTGGATGAAAGGCGTCGACCTTGCCATTGCTTTCTGCACTATACATTACGACCTTTTTTTCCGGATAGTGTTCTTTTATTGCAAGTATTAATCCTAAGCCCTCATCTGCAAAGGATAATTTTTTCCCTACTCCTTGAACGTCCACAAAAATAATATGGGCTTCCGCAAGCTCTTTTTGGGTAATTGAATCAATATCGCGAACCTTTTGAATATTCCGCCATCCATCTTTTTCTTTTAAGGCATCGACGGTTTTAAATTGTATGTCGTCAATAAACAATATATTGACGCTATTTTTCAAATCCTCAATAGTGCGAATGGGAAATGGTTTAGTGGCTTCTTTTTCTTTTCTTTTACAAAACAAGCTCATATGTTGCAAATAAAGAGAAAGGATGCTATCTAAAACAGCATCCTTTCTTAATAATAACATCTGTTTACTTCACCTCTTCGTAGTCGACGTCAGTGACGTTGTCGTTGGGATTGCCACCCTGTTGACCTGCACCAGCGTTGGGGTCACCTCCCATGTGATTGGGATCGAAACCGGCACCTGGATTCTGTCCGCCGGCTTGTTGCTGGGCTTTGTACATATCCTCGGAAGCGGACTGCCAAGCGGCGTTGATTTTCTCCATGGCCTGATCTATCTGGGAGACGTTGCGGGCACTGTGGGCGGCCTTCAGCTCGGTGAGGGCGCTCTCGATGGCACTCTTCTTGTCGGCAGGAATCTTGTCGCCATATTCCTTGAGGTTCTTCTCGCTCTGGAAAATCATACTGTCGGCAGCGTTGATTTTCTCAATCTCTTCTCTGGCTTTCTTATCGTCAGCAGCATGGGCTTCGGCTTCGGCCTTCATGCGCTTGATTTCCTCTTCCGACAGTCCGGACGATGCCTCGATGCGGATATTCTGGCTCTTGCCGGTGGCTTTGTCGCAAGCGCTTACATTGATAATACCGTTGGCGTCGATGTCGAAAGTAACCTCAATCTGCGGCACTCCACGCGGTGCTGGCGGTATGCCGGCCAGATGGAAACGACCGATAGTCTTGTTGTCGTTGGCCATGGGACGCTCGCCCTGCAAGACGTGGATTTCTACCTCGGGCTGGTTGTCGGCAGCGGTGCTGAAGACCTGGCTCTTCTTGGTAGGGATGGTGGTGTTGGCGTCGATAAGCTTGGTCATCACACCACCGAGGGTCTCGATGCCCAGCGACAGAGGAGTGACGTCGAGCAGCAGCACATCCTTGACTTCGCCTGTGAGGACGGCGCCCTGGATAGCGGCTCCGATAGCCACAACTTCATCGGGGTTGACACCCTTGCTGGGGGTCTTGCCGAAGAATTTCTCGACTACCTGCTGGATGGCAGGGATACGCGAGCTACCGCCCACAAGGATAACCTCGTTGATGTCGTTGTTGGTGATGCCGGCATCTTTTATGGCTTGACGGCAGGGTTCAAGGGTGGCCTGAATCAGGTCGTCGCAGAGTTGTTCGAACTTGGCACGTGTCAGTGTGCGCACCAAATGCTGCGGAACGCCGTCTACCACAGTGATATAAGGCAGGTTAATTTCCGTTTGCTGGCTGCTGGAGAGCTCTATCTTGGCCTTCTCGGCGGCCTCTTTCAGACGTTGCAGGGCCATGGGGTCCTTGCGGAGGTCGATGTTCTTCTCGTTCTTGAACTCGTCGGCGAGCCAGTTGATGATTTTCTGGTCGAAGTCGTCGCCACCTAAGTGGGTGTTACCATTGGTGGACATAACTTCGAACACACCGTCGCCCAAGTCGAGAATAGAGATATCGAACGTACCGCCACCCAAGTCGAACACAGCCACTTTCATGTTCTTGTTCTTCTTGTCCAGACCATAGGCCAGTGCGGCTGCGGTGGGTTCGTTGACGATACGGCGCACCTTCAGACCAGCAATCTCACCGGCTTCCTTGGTGGCTTGGCGCTGCGAGTCGCTAAAATAAGCAGGCACGGTGATGACGGCTTCGGAGACTTCCTGACCAAGGTAGTCCTCAGCAGTCTTCTTCATCTTCTGAAGCACAATAGCACTGATTTCCTGCGGTGTGTAGAGACGACCATTGATATCGACACGCGGGGTGTTGTTGTCGCCTTTCACCACTTTGTAAGGCACGGAGGCAATCTCTTTCTGCACGCGGTCGTAGGTCTCGCCCATGAAGCGCTTGATAGAGTACACCGTGTTGTGAGGATTGGTAATGGCTTGACGCTTGGCGGGGTCGCCCACCTTGCGGTCGCCACCTTCCACAAAGCCGACGATGGAGGGCGTGGTGCGGTGTCCCTCACTGTTGGCGATTACTACTGGTTCGTTGCCTTCAAGTACGGCAACGCAGGAGTTGGTAGTTCCTAAATCTATTCCGATGATTTTTCCCATAATATTTTGTTTTTTTTATTTGTTGACGTTTTTTGGTTTTGGCGGCCTAGGTGTGCTGGCAGCACACTTTGCGCCCGACATTTTCTATGACTCAACTTCCATGCCAAAACGGCAGGCGGCAGAATAATATGACAAATCATGACAAAATGGCATATATTGGATGGGGAGTCGCCATAATGTTGACAGAGATGGCACAATAAAACGCTGCGTTTCGCGTAATATACCCATACACGATGCGAACTATATATAATGTATAATATATTATAAACAAAAAACTATCCGTTATGAAGAAAGTTATCCTTATGGCATTTGCCCTGGCGATGGTCTCCTTCGGCTATGCCCAGAACATTGAAACTCTCCAGCAGCAACAGCAGCAGGAGCAGCAGCAACTCCAGCAGCAGCAACAGCAGGAACAGCAGAAGTTGGAGCAACGTCAGCAGCAACAGCAACAGCAGCTGATGGAGAAACAGCAGAAGGAACAGGAAAAGCTCATCAAGCAAGAGCAGAAAGACCAGTCCAAGGTGCATAAAGCCATTGCCGCCGCCGACAAAGCACGCGGTAAAGTGAGCAAGGCCGACCAAAAAGTAAGTAAGGCCGAGCGCAAGGTGAAACAGGCACAGTCGGCTATGGAGAAGGCACAGAACGATGCCGAGAAGACTCGCCGCCAAGCTGAAAAGAGCGAGAAACAAGCCGAGAAAGCCAAAGCCGAATACGAATCAACCTACGGCCACGCCGTGCCCACAGAGCGATAATGCCCTGACTGGCGACAGTCAGCACCAAGAAGGGGCGGCGGCTCGAATGAGCCGCCGCCCCTTGCGTTTTCAGCGGTTTTCCACCAGCAACGCTATACAACATGGACAAACATCGTCAGAGCAATTCTTCAAGCGACCATAAACGATTGGTATTTGAACCCTTGACAAGAATCGTAGCACCCTGCACGGGGTTTTCCTTCAGCCAGGTGGCCACCGACTCCGTGTCGGCAAAACGGCGCATGGACTGAGGCAAGTCAATGTAATCAAATTCCGGCCCCACCAGCAGGCACTGCTCCAATCGGCAGCCGTCAAGCATGGCTACCAGCCGCATGTGCTCTTTACGCTCGTCAGCGCCCAACTCATGCATACCACCGATGACAGCCATCTTACGGCCTTCCAGCGTGCGGAACGAGCCAATGGCCGCCTCCATACTTGAAGGGTTGGCGTTGTAGCAGTCGAGGTAGAGACGGTTGCCACGAGCCGTCTCACGGTATTCGGAACGCTGGTTGCGCGGCACATAGCTCTCGATGGCCTCCTTGATATCGAACAAATCCACGCCAAAATAGCGTCCCACACAGACGGCCGCCATCGCGTTGTCGAAATTATAAGCCCCCAGCAGACACGTCTGCACGGTATAGACATTGTCGTCCTCTTCGAAATAGAACTTCATATAGGGGTTGCAGCCCACACAGCTGCCCTTCACCTCCGCATCATCGGCGCTACCATAGCTGAGCAGCCCCACACGGGGACGCTGTGCCCAGTCAGGGTCGTTGGTATTAGGTATGTATGCCGGACAAATCGACGGAATCTCCGGTATGGAGCTGACCTTGGCCGCCTCATCCATCAGTATCGCATTGTCTGCATTGACAAAGATGGTGGGCGACACGTCCGATCCACCTTCCGGCATGGCAGCAAGCCAGCGGTATAGCTCCGTCTTGGTGCGCACCACACCTTCAAACGAGCCAAAGCCCTCCAGATGCGCCCGACCCACGTTGGTAATGAGGCCGCAGGTGGGCTCCGCGATATGACAGAGGAAGTCTATCTCGCCTGGGTGGTTGGCACCCATCTCGACAATAGCCACCTCCGTGTCGGCAGGCATGGAGAGGATAGTGAGCGGCACGCCCAGGTGGTTGTTGAAGTTGCCTCGCGTGGCGTGGGTACGGTATTTTTTAGAGAGCACCGCATGCACGAGCTCCTTGGTCGTCGTCTTGCCGTTCGTGCCCGTGATGCCCACAAAGGGGATAGACAAATGGCGGCGATGGCAGTGCGCCAACTCCTGCAACGCTTTCAGCACGTCGGGCACCACATAGCAGCGTTGGTCTGCTCCATACTGCGCATCGCTGGTCACACAGGCCGCCGCTCCCTGTGCCAACGCCTGCGGAACGAAAGCATTACCATCGAAATTATCACCCTTGAGGGCAAAAAAGATACAACCTGGGGTCACCTGACGGCTGTCGGTCGTCACCACGTGCGACTGCAGGTAACGTTCATAAAGTTCTTCAATCATGCCACGTTAACGCAGAAAAACACCTTTTAGTATGATACACCGCCACTGATCAACGATCTCAACCAAGGGCAGCCCTAAAAGGGCAAAATCACGCCCTTCGGTTTGTTGTCCAAAAAAATACGGTTTTATGTCCAACAAATGCGCGGTTTTATCGGCAATAAAAGCACGGTTTTGTTTTGGTACGATACATGGGGGCTTCCGGATAGTGGTAATAGCAAGAAAGGAGGGGCACCTGTGTGTCTCCCTCCTTCTCTTTGTCGGGGCGAAAAGACTCGAACTTTCGACCCCTTGCACCCCATGCAAGTGCGCTAGCCAACTGCGCCACGCCCCGAACAAATTGGATGATTTCCCTATCGGAAATCGGTTGCAAAAGTACTACATTTTTTATAACCGACAAAATTTTTTTTTCTTTTTGCCCAACGACATCCCTATCCGTATGGTTGTCAAATGCATTTCCATCGCATACAATCGAGGGGCAACCGCCAACAGCAAACCTTTCGGTGCCTATCACCCCTTGTTATCGCCAAATATCGCAGCCCAGTCATCTTACTGACTGCAGATGCAAAGGGGCTAACACGACTACTCAATAAAAGTGAACTGGATGACATCGGACTCCGCCTCTGACGGCTGGGACGATGTACGGCGGCCTTTCTTTGCAGTCCCCTGCTCGGCCACAATGTCAGTGGTGATACGTCCAGCGTCAATACCGCTGACCACAAAGTATTGTATCAGTTCCTCCAAACGCGCATTGCAGAGAAGCTGATTGAACGACACGTTGTCGCCACGGGTACGCTTAGCCGTAATATTGACCTTTAGCCGAGGGCTGTCAGCCAAGATGCGTACGATGGGGTCAAGAAAACCTTGCGCCCCATCGGCAATGTCGCTACTTGCATCGGCACCGAAGATGTCAATACCGCTGTAGGTGTATTGCTTATCATACCGCGCCACCTGAAGCCCAATACTATAGGGCATGACGTTGACCAGTTGATTCTCATCGTTGCGGCGAGGACGCAGCGTCCGCGTCTCAGCCATATAACCTCGAGCGACAAAGGTGAGAGCATATTCCCGCTCGGGCTGCAAATAGACACGATAGTGGCCGTCGTCATCAGAGTAGACGCGATAGAGTATCTTCCGCGGATTGTCAGCCAGTGCTACCTCCACGGAGCCCCCTGACAAACGCCGCATATCATCGGCATAGTCGGTAAGATTTCCCTCCAACACCACACAGTCCAGACGTCCCGAGGCCGACATGAGCTGTTCATCCACACCGTCGTTGTGTATCCAGAACAACTGTTGCGTCGCCTCGTCGACTATCAAACCATAATCAGCATCACCAGAATTGACCGGTGCCGGCAGACGCATGGTACGCCCATGGCGCAACAGGAGCACACTGCCTTTGTCGGTAGACTTCTCCTCGCGCAGTAGACGTGTGACATAAATCTTATAACCGTAGCTGTTATTATCGGATGCAAAATAAAGGTACCGTCCGGCTATGCACGGTGTAATCTCATTGCCCTTGGTATTGATGCCGACATCAAAGCAATGCGGCGTCTGCCATTTGCCGCCACGGTACTCACTGTACCATAGGTCGCCCCCCCCCTGCCCAGGCATATCGTTGGTGGAGAAAATCATGATGCACCCATCGGGTGAGAACGTGGGATGACTGATGCTTCCCTGGTATTTGCGCATCTTTATTTGCTCTGCACTAAAACGTCCACCGCCGGCGGGCTTCAACTCGTAGAGTTCAGTATGACCCTTGCCATTGTCCTTGGTGTAGAACACATTGCCCGTGACAGGATTCTTGGTGATATAGGTAATATTGCGGTCCACCTTCTGCGCGCCGGCATCGATTTTGAGTTCCGAGATCGAGGCATCGCTGCTCGTGGCAGAAAACGTCATACCCGAAATACAGACACGCATCTGTCCGTCAAAATAAGAAAGACCCGAGATTTTGCCCAATGTCTTGATATGGTTGCCTGACGACACCGATACCGACTTGTTGGTATCGGCGATAAACTGGGCCTGGGTAGCCGTAGTCAACAGGACAAGAGCAAGGAGGGCGAGGGGCTTCTTCATGGTCACTGGTATTTCCGTCGGGGGACGACCGCCTACTCCAATACCAACGGCAATGCTTCCCTCATCTCGCTGATGTAGTGGAAGGTTAGTCCGTTCAAATATTGGGCATTGATATCTTCTATATCGCGGCGGTTTTCCTCCGAGAGTATTATATCGGTGATGGTGGCACGCTTGGCGGCCAGTATTTTTTCTTTGATGCCTCCCACAGGCGTTACTGAGCCACGCAGCGTAATTTCGCCTGTCATGGCATAATTGGCCTTCACCTTGCGACCGGTAAAGGCCGACACCATGGCCACAAACATCGTGATGCCAGCCGACGGCCCATCTTTAGGCACCGCACCTTCTGGCACATGGATGTGGATGTTGCTCTCCTCTATGATTGTATTGTCAACACTGAAATCAGAAGCATTGGCTTTGAGATATTCAAAAGCCAGCGTGGCTGACTCCTTCATCACGTCGCCCAGATTGCCCGTCATCGTTAGCGTGCCTTTGCCTTTGGATGTGCAGGCCTCTATAAAAAGTATCTCTCCCCCCACGGATGTCCATGCCAGACCTGTAACCACACCAACACGAGCTTCCTTGCCGCGATGTTCGCTCTGATGGATAGGCAATCCCAACAGTTCCTTGAGTTCCGATACTCGGATAGTCTTGTCTATCACCTCACCGGCGGCCACCTTGACGGCCTTGCGTCGGATAATCTTGGCAATTGTCTTATCCAACTGACGGACGCCTGCTTCACGCGTGTAATCATTGATGAGCGTCACCAACAACGGCTTGGAAAACTTGAGTCCAGCTTTAGGAAACCCTAATTCGGCCAATTCTTTGGGCACCAAATGACGTGCCGCTATCTCCAACTTTTCTTCCAAGATGTAACCGGAAAGGTCGATAATCTCCATGCGGTCCAACAGCGCCGGCTGAATGGTGCTCAAACTGTTCGCCGTGGCGATAAACATCACTTTTGAGAGGTCAAAATCCAGATCGAGATAGTTGTCATGGAAAGCGCTATTCTGCTCAGGGTCGAGCACTTCAAGCAGTGCTGACGTGGGGTCGCCATTGAAAGTGTTGGTCTGTATTTTGTCAATCTCGTCAAGAATGAAGACGGGATTGGCCGACTGCGCTTTTTTGATGCTCTGGATAATGCGCCCAGGCATAGCACCCACGTATGTCTTACGATGTCCACGTATCTCGGCTTCGTCATGAAGACCACCCAAGGCCACACGCACATAGCGACGTTTCATGGCAGCAGCTATGCTCTTGCCCAACGAGGTCTTGCCCGTACCCGGAGGCCCAACAAGACAGAGTATGGGAGACTTCATATCACCTTTCAAACTCAATACAGCAATATGCTCCAAAATACGGTCTTTCACCTTCTCCAGCCCGAAATGGTCTCGGTCCAACACTTTACGCGCATGGTCGGTGTTCAGGTTATCAGTGGTATATTCGTTCCAAGGCAAATCAAGCAACAGATTCAAGTAGTTGGCCTGCACCGAGTAATCGGGCATTGACGACGGGGTGCGCTGCAACTTGACCACCTCTTTCTCAAAGAATTCTGCCACCTCTGCATTCCATTTCTTCTTCTTTGCCCGTTCACGCATCTCCTGGGCGTCCTGCTCTGCAGGACTGCCACCCAACTCCTCCTGAATGACATGCATCTGCTGATTCAGAAAGTATTCCCGCTGCTGGCGGTCCATCTCCTTGCGCGTTTTGTCCTGTATCTCGGCTTTGAGCTTTACTGCATCAAGAATTCCGTCCAAGATATCCAGCAATTCATCCAAACGCTTCACGTAGGACGACTGTTCGAGCAACTGCTGCTTGAGATTGACATCAAGATTGGTATGGGCAGCGACAAAATTAACCAATATCTTATTGCTCTGAATATTTTTCAGTGAGTTGGCCGCTTCGCCAGGCACTTCGTTGACACGCAGGACAGCGGCATACTTCTTGCGTAACAATGCCATCTTGGTGCGCAAAACGGCACCTTTGAAATCGCTATCATCCTCTAACAAACGGGCATGGACAATGCCTATTAACTGTGGTTCTTCGCTCACCAAGTCTCCCAAAATGAAACGTTGCACACCCTGCAGGATACTCAACGAATTGCCATCGGGCAACTCAATAACTTTGAGGACTCTTGCCACACAGCCAAAGTCAAAGAGATCCTCACGCATGGGGTCATCGGCATCAGTCTTCTGTGCCACAACACCAATAAAACTATCATGCCGTGAGGCCTGCTTCAACAGGCGTATGGATTTCTGTCGACCTGCGGTAATGGGAAGTATAACGCCTGGGAATATAGCGTTGCCCCTCAATGGGAGAATGGGTAGCTCGTCAGGTATATTTTCGTCGGTACCTAAAAGGAAATCTTCTTCGTCTTTGGTAATGACGGGTATAATCTCTGTTTTAGCGCTCAGCGTTCCGGCAAAAAGTTCATCAATAGGTTTTTGCTGCATTGATATTGTCGTTGTATTCTTTGAATATTATTCTATTATTATTGCTTATTTTTCCGCGCACCCGGTGACACTACGCCCTGAGTGCAACGTTTTGTTATACGCATCACTCTGACAAATGTTTCGTAACGGACTGAAAAAAGAGTACTCCACCAGCAACCAACTGCATCCCAACAACGTCAGTGTCTCATGCCGGCGATTTGTTCCAGTAGTTCATCATACCAACTCTGCCCGAAGCGACGGATTAGCGGTTGCTCGAGATAGCGATACAATGGTATACCTGTTTCCTTACCCTTGATTCTGGCACAACTGCACACATCCCACTCATGATAATTGACTGCCGTAAATTCGCCAAAATCGTCCACCCTGATAGGATACAGATGGCATGAAACGGGCTTGGGGAAAGCAATACATCCGTTACGATAGGCCTGTTCTATGGCACAATAGGCAGTACCATCGCTACCCCATGCCACATAAGCACATTCCCGATTGTCCACCAACGGAGTACACGGATCTGCTGCATTATCCAACGAAGATACGCCTTCATTGTCGACCACCCTGCGTCCTTCCTCAGTCATATAAGGGCGCACCTGAGAAAGAATCTGTTCCAGAATAGGTATTTCTTCTTCCAACAATGGAGCCCCGAAATCGCCCTCAACACAGCAACACCCTTTGCACTGTGCCAAGTCGCAGCAAAAACAGCGGTCTACTACGTCTTCGGATACTATTGCGTTTTGTACGATGAGCATGGGAGATGTATTATATTAGCATTACTTCTGATGTACAACTATCGTTAGTCATTTTGCCGAAGACACTGTACTATTTTGTCAGCAAGGACGGTGGCGAGTTTGTATTTGGATTCCACTGTCCACCCTGCCACATGAGGAGTCATCACAGTATGGGGACTCCTTAACAGATAGCGATAGTCGTTGGGCAAATCATCCATAACAAGGCCATCCTTGGCCATATTCTCGTATTCAATCACATCAAGACCTGCGCCTAGCACTTGTCCCGATTCCATGGCTGCCACCAAATCGGCAGTCTTAACCACAGCACCTCTCGAAGTGTTGAGCAGATAGAACGGATGCGTCATACGTCCGATGAAATCAGCATTAACCATATATCGTGTCTCTTCTGTGAGAGGGACGTGAAGCGAAACCACATCGGCCTCGTGCTGCAACGTATCCAAAGAACAAGGGACAACATAATCACGCGCCTTGACAAAGTTCTCTTCACAATGGGCAGGACGGTACTTGTCGTAAGCCAGAATACGACATTCAAAGCCACGTAAACGCTGAGCAAAAGCACCCCCCATGTTGCCAAATCCTATGATGCCCACTGTGCGACCTTTGACCTCTATGCCCCGGTTGTCCTCGCGATGCCACTGCCCCTGCCGTACCTCTGCATCGGCTATTGTTATCTTGTCAAAAAGCGCCAAAAGTAATGCAGTGGCGTGTTCCCCCACAGCATCACGATTGCCCTCGGGAGAATTGAAACACTTGACACCACAGCTCTCTGCATATTCCACATCAATAGTTTCCATACCCGCACCCACACGTCCGATACAACGCAGATGCCTGGCCTTATCAATAAAAGGACGATCAATGATTATTTTGCTACGAACAATCAAGGCATCATAGTTCTGTACCATTTCAAGTAACGTATTGTATGTACAGTCAACACATACGTCACAATCAATACCTGCCGCCTCAATATGTTGGCGGAGTACAGGATGAGTATTATCGGTAATCAAAACTTTCATTTGCGGAAACTTGAAGAGGTAGGCATTGTCAGTTCCTTTACCGTGGTGGTGGTGGCACCAAAGACACCCAAACCATGCGTCACGTTGGAAAAAACACGTGTAGGTTCGTTGAAGAATGCTATATCGTCATTAGAAGCGGTGACATCACAATAGTATCTATAGAGCTCATACGAGAGCGACTCCACAATGATGTAATAATGTGACGTCCCGTCGCTGATCTGCCAATAAGACATCTGCACAGATAGCGTCGGGGCCATACCGTTAAAACTTTCATCGGAGAATAGCAATGCCGATGTCTCCACGCCTCCATCTACAACAGTATAGATGTCATTCTGCCCAAGCAGCCGGACATCCGAACAGGAAAATATGTTGTCATAATTGTTAATAGTGGTATCTGTATGACCATTGTACGAGTATGTACTGGTGTCCGACGAACGAATACGGAGCCGGTAATAGTTGTGTTCTGTGCCAGGGTCATGTAATGTGAATTGTATGACTGCCTTCTCTTCTTCCGAAGGTGACATGCGCGTAGAAATGCCATCAAGCTGCACACCTTGCGGTACCCGAGTACCTGCCACTACATCTTCGTGACCTGCCATCTGTACTCGGAGTTCTAATGTATCTCCCTCTTGGGGCGCATAATTGAAACTATAGCGACCATTCAGAAAATCCGCCTGTGGATAATCGGTACCATTGGCGTTCAATGTCAGCGTAGCTCCTTCTACAACAGTGAAGTTGTGCGTATCCAAGAAAAAACGACTATACGTAACACGTACTGCCAGCGGTTTGCCTACCTGGGCGTTGGAGTTTACCACCACTTCGGAGTCGATGGTTCCCACATCGAACTCCAGCATTTTCTCACACGACGATAATAGTGACGACAACACCATGAGTAATGATAAATATGGAAATATCTGTTTCATTTCGCTGTGCTATTAGAATTTATATATGTATGACACTGACGGAATAATGGGGAAAATACTTAGCTGCACCAACGCTGAACCATATCGTTGGCCGTTATAAGTATAACTATATCTGTTGCTTTCGTATACCATGTAGGGGTTCTTTCGATTGTAAAGATTGTAAACGCTGATGTTGAAGGTACGAGAACCACGTTTAAGGTCTTTGTGGAAATTGACACTGGCATCCATTCTATGGTATGCAGGCATCCGGAAATTGTTGCGACTCTCATAATATCCTACGTAGCCATAAGAGCTCAACTGAGAATACATATCCTCTTGCGTCATCGTGCCTTCGACCTGCTCATACTCCTGCATAGCCAAAGTGGCGGTATTGCCACTGCTGTACACCCATGTGATACTGGCGTCAAATTTCTTGCTGGGTTTATACATCAAAACGATAGAGACATCGTGCCGACGGTCATACTTGGCAGGGAACGGATTGCCATTGCTCAATTCCTGTCCCGGACGTTTAAACTGACGCTCTGTACGGCTCCATGTGTAACCCACCCATCCTGTCACCTTGCCAACGGTACGCTGCGCCAGAAATTCCACACCGTATGCCCAACCATCACCCAAACACACTTTGTCCTCCCAGTTGGTGGACGTACCCCAAAAAGAAGCCCCGTCACGATACTCCATCAAGTTTGTCATCTTCTTGTAGTAGGCCTCTACCGAAAGATCCATTATAAATCGGAAATTATAAAAGAGTCCTGCCGCCACCTGCTGAGCTGACATCGGGGCAATGCGTCTCGTCACTGGCACCCACAGGTCAGTCGGCAGACTGATAGAAGAATTACTAAGCAGATGCATATATTGCGTCATATATGAGTACCCCGCCTTAAATGAGAGGTCGTCAGTTATCATGATACGGGCACTTACACGGGGCTGTATCGAAGGATAGATGGTATCCTGCGTTGAAAAACCACTGATGGCCATGCCGTAGTTCACTTTGAGGATATCAGCTATTGACCAGTCATCCTCTATGTAAGCCGACAATTCGTTGGCATGAACCACTCCCTCCCCCAGCGTTGTATCGACATTCTCGGTGTAACTGCTTGCCGAATCGACTGTATAGTTATCATAAGCATAGCCCATTACTTCGGGAGTAAAAATATGATGAATATATGAGGCACCAAACTTGACACTATGATTGGGATTGGGTGCATAATCAAAATCCGCTTTAGCCGTAATGTCCCTAATGCCCGATTTGTAGCTCATATCCATTGTCAACTCTTGACGGTCACTCCCATACGCATAAAGTTCCTCCATACCCAGTGATATATTATTGCGGTAACGCGAATAGGAAGCCGTCGCATTCATAAAGAGTTTCGGACTAAGGACGTAATTCCATCGCAAAGAACCCACAATATTGCCCCACCGGTAGTGCATCTTTAGATATTCCTTAAAGGTAACATCCTCCATACCCATCAACGACGTTAGGAAACCATCTTTGATATTCACCTTGGCATAGATGACATCATCGCCCATATAGTAGCTGGCAAAAAGACGGCTCTTATCACTGAACTCATGCGTCACTTTGGCGTTAACATCATAGAAATAGTAGCCCGCACGAGTCACCGTACTTGACAACAGTTTTACTATGTTGGCATAATTGAGCAACGCATCAGCGTATGTACGACGTGCCGAAATACTGAATGTGGTTTTATCGTTAATTATAGGCCCCTCCAGAAAGGCCTTGGCAGCGATAAAACCCACCGATACGCCTCCATGATACTCGTTGGCATTGCCATTGTTGGTCGTCACGTCAAGCACACTCGATATCCTGCCACCAAAGTGAGCGGGGAAACTACCTTTATAAAGAGTCACATTCTTAACGGCATCGGAATTGAAAGCCGAGAAAAAACCAGCCAGATGGTTGACATTGTAGAGCGGCACACCGTCAAGCAAGAAAAGGTTCTCGTCGGGACCACCACCGCGCACATACATACCCGCCATACCCTCAGAGCCAGATTGCACTCCTGGCAACAGCTGCACGGCTTTCACCACATCGGTCTCTCCAAAAAGCACAGGTACCGACTTAATATGTTCCACAGGGATGTTAATGGCACTCATCTGCGATGACTTGGGGTCTGTTGGACGCTCCACCGACACCACCACTTCATGAAGAGTGATGCTGTGCAGGAGGGACACATTGACCACTGTATCTTGCGAAAACAAAAACGTATGTTTCTGCGATTGGTACCCCACATAGGAGATACGCAAATCAACGGTATCGACAGGCAACGTTAATGAATACCGCCCATAGGCATTGGTCACCGCACCTTTACCTGTACGTGCGTCCATCACTGTGGCGCCTATCAGCGTCTCCCCTGTAGCATTATCTGTCACAGTGCCGCTGACCGTATGTTTCTGCGCCCACAATGAAGGGGTCATCAACAACGCCACCAATAATATAATATGCTTGTTAATCATTATCTCTATTGTATAAAATCGTTTAATCTTTTTGAGTGTCTCTTCCTATCTATAGTTACTCTGTTATGCGAAGAAGTCATCCATCCACGACTTTCTACTTACCTTGTTCAATCGGGTACCGCAACGGGAACAATAGCGCGAGTCGGCATCGGTCTCCTCATACCCACAATGCGGACAACGACCTTTGACCGTCGGCATATCGGATTGCTCTGAAGATTTCTCGACATCAGTTTCCTGCTCATCTTCTCGAACCAAACGACGTTCCTTGAGAGACTCTCCCACAACAATACCTGTGGGGACAGCTATAATGGAGTAACCCAGCAACATCACCGCCATGGCTACGAAGCGACCTGCATGTGTGACGGGGGTAATGTCGCCATACCCCACCGTTGTAATGGTGACCACCGCCCAATACACTCCCTGTGGAATACTGGAGAACGCAGGGTTGCTCTTGCTCTCAAACATATACATCACCGCGCCTAAGATTACAGCCGTGATGAACACAAAAAGCATAAAGATGATTATCTTATAGGCACTACGCATGAGGGCGTTGAGCAGATGGCGGCCCTCATTCACAAAGCGCTGCATCTTGAAGATGCGGAACACGCGAAGTGTTCTGAGTATGCGCAACACCGTCAGCGTTTGTGTGGCAGGTATCAGCAAACTCAGATACGCGGGAAAAATGGAGAGAAAGTCGATGATTCCATAGAACGAAAACACATATTTCCATGGACGCCGTAGACAGTAGATGCGGAGGTAATATTCAAAAGTGAATATTATGGTCAGCACCCACTCCAATGCTTTCAGTACAAAGCTCACCCACCCCGTGATGCGCGGCGAACTGTCCACCACAAGCAATAACAGGTTCAGTCCTATGAATATCAGCAACCAAATATCAAAACGCTTGCCTGCAGGCGTGTCCGATTTAAAGATAATACTGTATATCTTCTGTTTGCTAAGCCCACGATATTTCTTGGGCAGAAGAAAATTGAAAAGCAACGTATGCATAATGTTGCCTATCAGCCGCACCACACCTTTTCCAAGAATACGCAACTTAATATACCAAGATTGTTCCACTGTCGTCTGATTTTATGGTCTTCAATCGTTTTGTTTCATATACTCCAGCGTCGAGCATCTTTCTGGGCGGAACTCCTCCGCAGCTACCCGCTGCAAATCGGTTGAGGTCACTTTTCGATACTCTTCGGGCTCATTATTCACCCACTCAATATGTCCCAGCCACTCAAAATAACAGAGAGCAGTGGCACGATCGGCTGCTTTGTACTGCGAGAATTCAAATGTGGACTCAAACTTATTCGCTACTTTCTGCAACTCCGCTTCTGGTATCACATGTTCCACCAACTTTCGCAACTCATCTGCCACAGCATCCTCGGCTTGATGAATATCAACGCCTTCACGCAACTTGCCACTGACCAAGAACAACCCTGGACCTGCATCGCCCGATATACATGCATCTATCTCCGTAAAGAGTCTGCATTGCTTGACCAATTCATTGTACAGACGCGAGGAGTTACCGTTGGCCAGTACGTCGCTCAGAAGGTCGGCAGCAATGAAATCTCCACATTGCCGGTCGCACATGGGAAATGCCATATAGAGAGCACTACTGGGTACATCCCTTTCTACCGTAAGCCGCCGAGGCGACATTTGAATGTCTTCATGAGGGTATGACCGAGCAAACGCTTTGGCTACGGTCATGTTGAGCACTTCACCCGTAGAGGGAATATCGCCAAAGTATTTTTCCGCCCATGCCATGACGTCATCTGCCTTCACATTGCCAGCAACACAGAGAATAGCATTGTTGGGACGATAGTACTTGTAGAAAAAGTTCTTCACATCCTCCAACGTTGCTTCTGCCACGTGCTGTATGGTCCTTCCTATGGTATTCCACCGATAGGGATGCTTCTTGTAACAAAGCGGACGCAACAGCATCCACACATCTCCATAGGGCTGGTTCTCGTAGCGTTGATGGTACTCTTCCGTCACCACACTTTGCTGCACTTCCAACGCTTTCTGTGAGAAATCCAACCCTCTCATGCGGTCGGCTTCCAACCAAAGAGCTTTCTCAACATATTGAGCAGGAACGGTAAGATAATAGTTGGTGTAGTCGTTGTTGGTATATGCATTGCTCTCTCCACCCATACCGTTGACTATCACGTCGTAGTCGGGCACAGCTTGTGTGCCGCCGAACATCAGATGCTCAAACAGATGGGCGATGCCTGTGAGGTTAGGATTCTCGTCACGTGCACCCACGTTATAGAGCACATTGACTGTGGCCAGCGGCGTGGCATGGTCTTCGTGTGCAATAACAGTCAGACCATTGGACAGGATATGCTTGGTGTATGTTATCATTAGGAGTCGACTCTATGACGGTATATTAACGAAACTCACGCGAAAATAGTATACCTCTTTTATCTATGAAGTGCCCCAAAGCTTTTCTGCTTTGGGGCACTATATGACTCTGTCTTACAAATGGACTGTTGTATTCCTATTCCATGGATGTTCCGTCGGATTCAGCGCCTTCTCTGGCATTGCGTTCCAGCTCCATCTTGCCGAAACGGAACACCAAACCTGCACTGATATAACGGCTGTTGAGCGTATATGTGTTGGTGTTGCTCAGTAGGTATGGGTTGGTGTTGGTGCTGCCGCCACCGATGGTCTTGCCCCAGTTAAACAAGTCCTGAACGTTGACGTAGACGGACATCTTGCGTTTGAAGAAGTCGCTGCGGACACCCAGATTAAGGAAGTAACGCGCTTTGCGTTCAGCAAAGAGACTCTGCGTGGGCGACGTCCAGTTGGCCGAGGCATGCACCTGATAGCGGTTCAGCACTTTGGCCCAGCAGTTGAGACGCAAGCTGCCCGAGGTCATACCATTTTTGACGGCATCTGCACCGAAACGGTCGCTCTGGAACTCATATCCCGAGTGGTACAGGTTACCATACAGACGCACATTGAGGAAACCAGATGGGCGGTAAGTGATGTTGGTCGAAATGCCGTAGCGGTACGAGGAACCCAGATTGTAGGGAGTGGTATAGGAGATGTAGCGGTCTAGTATATTGTCATACTCATTATCGGTCAAATCATTGATTTCATTAGTGGAGTAACGGACATACCCCTCAAGACCTACATTACCGAAACGGGAGAAGAACTTGGTCCAGCCCACCTCGGCGTTGTGCGTCAACGAAGCCGTGAGGTTTGGATTACCAGTCGAGTAGGAATCGTCGGTATAGGAGCGGCGGCGCATCAGCTGGTATTCGGCCGGATTGCGCATACGCAAGGCGTAGTTCAGCTTGAAGTTGTGCATGCTCTCGGTGCGGTAGGAGGTGTGGATGGAGGGTGTGTAGGTAATGAAGTGATGCACCTGGTCGTCGGCCAGGAAACCATATATGTCGTTGTCCACAGCGTAGGTGAAATGCATCTTGGTGAGGTTGGCACCCAGTCCCAGTTCCAACGTAAAGTTGCCGAAACGATGAGTCCAGTTCACATCGCCGTTGAGGTTGTTTTCATAGTCCAGGAACTCGTACTTGCGCAACACGTCGGTCGAGTCAGCACCCGAGGCCAACAGATAGTACGGGTTGTAGATATTGTTCTGCTTGCTGAAGCCGTAGCCCAAGCCGTAGCTCATCTCACCGTCCTTGCTGTAAGGGCGGTTGTAGCGGCTGTTAAGCCCGAAGTAGATTGAGTTTCCGTCGGCGGGCGAGAAACGTTGCTGGTCAAGACCTGTGCTGTCGACGGCATAGTCGCGCACGAAGCGAGGGGCTCTGTCGGAACCGCTGAAATGTCCGTCGGCCATGATGCGGAGGTTGTGTCCTTCATGGTCGAACTTGTGGACGTAGGATGCGCCAAGCGAACCGAAAGCGGATATATTGCCATGGTTGTCGGTGGTGTCGAAATAGAGGTTGTAGGCGCCGCCCATCATCGTTGCGTCGCGCAGTGCCGATGAGGTGGATAAAGCGTTGGAGAGAGTGTAGTTCATCGAGCCGTGAACCTCGACATCGGTCATTGAATCGACGGTGTAGTTGACGTTCATGAATATCATGCCGCTGTAGCTGCGGCTCTCGCTTTGGGAGGAGTCGTACTGGTACATGAGGGTGTCGTAGCCGCCATTGACGGTGTCATCACCGCGGGTCCAGGTCTGGCGGAAGCTTTCGCTGTTGCTGTAGCTGTATCGACCGTTGGCGAAGACGTTGACGGAGAGTTTTTCATTGGCCCACATGTAGCTGACCCAGGGGCTTACGGAGGGCTGAGTGGCACCGTTGACACCGAAGCTGATAAAGTGGTTTTTCTTGATGTGGGCAGAGGTGACGATATTGATGACGGCTTCGCTCTCGGTAGCGTATTTGGCAGAAGGATTGGTGATGGCTTCGATGCGGTCGAGGGCGTTGGCCGGAAGGGTTTCGAGGTAGGTTTTGAGGTTCTCGGCGGTGAGTTTGGAGGGTTTGTCGTTAATCCATATTTCGACTGAGGAGACGCCGCGCAGGGTGATGTTGCCTTCAATGTCGACTTCGACGCCGGGGGCGTTCTGGAGGGCATCGCTGGTGGTTCCGCTTTGGATGGAGGGGTCTTCACTGACGTTGTAGATGAGTTTTTCGCCCTCCATGGCGTAGAGAGGTTTCTCGGCGGTAATCTGGACGGCTTTGAGGGTATTGGCACCGGTGCGCATGAAGATGGTGCCGAGAGTGGTGTTGTTGGTCACGGTGAAGGGGACGTAGCGTGTCTGGTAGCCGACGTAGGAGATGCGCATGAGGTAGGTGCCGGCGGGGACATCGGTAACTTCGAAGGCGCCGTCAAAGTCGGTCGAGGCACCTTTGACGAAGGCGCTGTCGGCGCTGTCGAGCACGGCGACGTTGACATAGACGAGGGGTTCGCGGGTGGCGCTGTCACGCAGGGTGCCGACCACTTTGAAGGTGCTGCCTTCACGCACGACGCGTTTCTGGCGCACGGTGTTGTTGCGCTGGTCCATCTGGGTGTGGTCGCCACCGGGACGGTTGCCAGGACGGAATCCGCTGGGAGGAGGACCCATGGGGCGTCCGCCGGGAAAGCCGCCAAAATGTCCGCCGGGCTGGGCGACGGCAAGGGTGGAAAGAACAAAGAGTTGGAGGGCCAACAAGAGGAGTCGTTTCATTGCGCTGGGGGTATATTATAATAATTAATTAAATGATATTCTATATATAATATATAGTAAATTCGCTTTTTTTGTACCGGCAGGGGGCGCTTTCTTGCCCATGCCCGAAGAAATATGTTGCAGATAATCCTAAATCACTAACATACAGACAGAAAAATATCTTCTATTTGGACGGTTGACTACGCACGCACGTGTGGTCGGACTACGCACGCACGTATAGTCGCACTACGCACGCACGTATAGTCAGAGGTCGCAAACAGATATTGCCAATAAACATATATTCAAACGATTACAATTTTTCATGCACATTGGTCCCGAGGTCGGGGAGTCCCCTATTCTCCAGGGCCGAACTCCTTGCGTCCCCTACGCTCGGGAGGCACGTAGCCGGGACGGAAGATGCGACGCTGCGTCAGGTAGAGCCCGAAGGCCAACGCCGCGCCCAGCACGTCGCTGATGGTGCAGCTGCACCACACGCCCCACAGCCCGTCGCCGCCCAGACGCTGCCACACCACCGGCACGAGGTATATCATCGGTATCAGGAAGAGCACCTGGCGCGACAAACTCGTCACGATGGCAATCCACGGCTTGTCGATGGACTGGAAGAACTGCGAGTTGGTGATGGTGTAGCCCACCAAGGGGAACATCACCGCCAGAAAACGCATGCCAGGGATGCCCAGACGAATCATCTCGGCATCGGTGGTGAAACAGCGCATCATCGTCCCCGGCACCACCACAGCCAGCAAAGCACCCACCAGACCAAACAGCACATCAATCTGCATCGAAAGCCAATACACCCTCTTCAACCTTCCCATCTGCCCCGCACCGTAGTTGTAGCCCGCAATGGGCTGCATGCCCTGGCACAGGCCCAGCATCAGCAGCACCAGCATCGAGAGGAACGTGTTGATGACCCCGTAGGCACCCACCGCCAAGTCGCCCCCATAGTATATCAGCTGCCTGTTGAGCAACGCCACCACGGCCGACGCCGCCACATTCATTGAGAACGGACTGATGCCAATGGCCAGCACGTTGCGGAAAATATATAGTTTCGGAACCCACCCGTGACGGTGGAAACGTATGAACGACGTCTTCTGCACAAAATGCGCCACCGAGAAAACCGACGACACTGCCATAGAGATAGTCGTGGCCCACGCCGCACCAGCAATGCCCCACCCCAGCACACAGATGAACACAGCGTCCAACACGATGTTGAGCACCGCGCCACCCGCCAGGATGAACATCGACTTGGTAGGATAGCCCGACGCACGGATGAGACCCGCCAGGTTGAACGTCACCGTCGTCAGGAACATGCCCGGCAACACGATGACCATATACTCACGTGCATAGGCAATCGTGGCCTCCGACGCACCGAAAGCCGACAATATGGCATCCATCTTCAGATATCCGCCCAGCACAAAGACAAGCCCGAAGAAGAACGTCAGCAGCATGCTGTTGCCGAGAATCTTCTCAGCCCAGCGCACATCCTTGCGCCCCAGCACGATGCTCATGCGTGCCGCCGAACCTGCACCTACCAGCGAACCGAAAGCGTGCACTATGTTCATGATAGGCATCGTGATAGCCAGGCCCGATATGGCCAACGCCCCGACATACTGCCCGAGAAACACACGGTCGCAGATGTTGTAGACCGACGCTATCAGCTGGCTCACCACCGAGGGCAGCGCATATATCCACAGCAACTGCCCGATGGGCTTGGTCTCTAACTCTTTTGTCTTGTCTATGATTGCCATTGCAGCGGTCGTCTTTGCTTATGAAACAGTTTTCTTGCAGCGGTTCTCCAAGGCGCGGAAAGCGTTGTAGGCCACAAAGCCGCTGGCCAGCTCGATACTGCGCTCGTCGACTATCAGGTTGGGACGATGCAGGTTGCAGAACGGTGTGTCCGGCACATGGACACCCACCCTGAAATAGCAGGCAGGAATCTTCTGGGCAAAGAAAGCGAAGTCCTCGGCCGTCATACGCATGTCGAGCCAGTCCACCTTGTCGGCGCCGAGATAGGCACAGCCGTTGTCGTAGACCTGCTGTGTGCACTGGTCATCGTTGACCACATAGGGATAGCCGTAGTCGATGAACAAGTCGCACGAACCGCCCATACTCTCGGCAATACCGCAACTGATTTTGCGAATCTTGTCGTGTGCCTCAAGGCGCCATTTCTCGTCAAAGGTGCGGATGATGCCCTCCATCTTCACCTCATCGGGGATGATGTTGGTCCTTCCGCTGCCTATGAATTTGCCGAACGACAGCGTGGTGGGCATCATCGGCGACGCATTGCGCGACACCACCTGCTGCAACGCCACCACGATGTGCGACGCGATAAGGATGGGGTCCACGCTCAAATGCGGCGTGGCACCATGGCCGCCCACCCCTTTCACCGTCCAATAAAGCTCGTCGGTCGAAGCCATGTATTTGCCTTTGCGCATGCCGATGCGGCCGCACTCCATCTCAGGCAGGCAGTGAAACGAATATATCTCGTCGGGAGTCACCTCGTCGAAGAGACCGTCGTCCATCATCATCCGCGCGCCGCCAGGGTACATCTCCTCCGAGGGCTCGAATATCAGCATCACGCTGCCGTGCAGCTGGTCTTTGAGAGCGGACAGAATCTTGGCCGCGCCCAGCAGTGACGACGTGTGCATGTCGTGGCCGCAGGCATGCATCACGCCAGGGTTCTCCGAAGCGAACGGCAGTCCCGTGGCCTCCTCCAGCGGCAGAGCGTCGTAGTCGGCGCGCAGTGCCACGCAATAGCTGTCCGGCTCTATGCCGCCGCGTATCATGGCCATGCAGCCCGTGCGGCCGATGCCCGTCTTGGGGTTGAGGCCGAATTCGCGCAACTTGGCAGCCACAAACTCCATCGTCTTGTATTCCTGCTGCGAGAGCTCCGGATGGCGATGCAGATGCCGCCGGCATTCTATCACCTCCTCCCGCTGTCCGTGGGCCAGTTGCTTTATGGTATCAATGAGTTGTTGTGTCATGTTTTATCTTTTGTCAGACCATCCAATTATACTATTCCAAGCTTCCTTTTCAGCTCTGCGTTTTCAGTCCTCAGACGATTGTTTTCTTCTTCAAGGTCTTTCATCCTAGTGTCTAATTTCTGACGATAGCCGGTGCGGACGGCATGCATCCGCTCCTTGATACCACCATCCTCCTTGAAACGCTCCTCAAGATGCTTCAGATAGGAATCGAACATCTTGTCGGTAAAGTGACACACCGTCAACGCCATGTTGCAGAACTCTTCGGCACTGAGCTTTTCTGCTAACGGTTGATAGGCAGCATAGTCATTGTTCTGTCGGCAGAAATCAAGCATGGACCCGTAACGCGGGTGGCTGTTATCCCAGACCGGTAGCGAGTGCTTCTTCAAATAGTCCTCATAATCCTCACGCAGCTCCTGAAAGCTGGCACGTGCCACATTGATCAGTTTTACCTCCGTTTCGCTGCTCGTCATGGCCGCCTCACACCCCTCCACTATGTTCTGTTTGCCGCTACGGGCAGCTTGGTTCATCTGGTCGACGGTACGGTCGCCGTAGAGTGGGAGGAATCGCTTGCAAAACACATCCGTCAACAATACCAATGTCTCAGATTTCTGATACAAACGGAGGTCTTTGTATTTGGGGACCTGCTTGTAGATGGAGGTGTATTGCATCTTTTTCTGCTTTTTTTTCTTGGATAACTAGTAGTGCTAGTATTTCTAGTATTTCTAGTATCTCTAGTTGTACTAGTCTTACTAGCTATACTAGTTGTACTAGCCATACCTGAGCTACTGATTCTCCTGGTTCTTACACTTTCGCTATCTTTATCTGTGTATTCTGGCCGTCAAGGAGTTCAATGGGGGTGCCATCCTTCATCTCGGGCACCAGCGTGAGGCGGTCGGTGAGCGTCTCGTTGCAGATGTAGTCCATGTGGCGGCGCACCGCGTTGTCCCATTCGCCGCTGACGAGGTCCACGACAATGCGGTCGGTCACGTCGAAGCCCTCTTTGCGGATGTTCTGTATGCGGTTCACCAACTCACGGGCGATGCCTTCATCCACCAGGTCGGGAGTCAGCGTGATGTCGAGAGCCACCGTGAGCATACCTTCGTTGGCCACCACCCATCCGGGGATGTCCTGCGTGGCTATCTCCACGTCGGAGAGGAGTATCTCCACGGGCTGTCCCTCGATGGTGAGGTCGCAACGGCCCTCGTTCTCGAGGGCGGCAATCTGCTGCTGGCTGAAGCCGAGGATGGCGGCGCTGATGGCCTTCATTATCTTGCCGTAGCGCGGACCCAGGGTCTTGAAGTTGGGCTTGATGCTCTTGACCAGCATATTGTTGGCGGCATCGAGAAACTCTATCTCCTTCACGTTGACCTCGCTGCATATCAGATGCTGCACGGCCTCTATCTGGCTGCGCACATGGTCGCCCGACACGGGGATGGTTATCTTGGCGAGCGGCTGACGCACACGCAAACTGCTCTTCTTGCGCAAGGCCAGCACCATGGAGCATATCTGCTGGGCCAGCTGCATGCGCTCCTCGAGCGACTTGTCTATCAACGCCTCGTTCACTGTGGGGAACGACGCGTGGTGCACCGAAGCCACCTCCAGGCGATGTGTCACGGCGTTGAGGTCAAGGAACATCCGTTCGCTGAAGAAAGGAGCTATGGGAGCCATGAGGCGTGCCAACGTCTCCAGACAGGTATAGAGCGTCTGATAGGCCGAAATCTTGTCCTCCGTGTAGTCGCCCTTCCAGAAGCGGCGGCGGCAGAGGCGCACATACCAGTTGCTCAGGTAGGCGTCGACAAACTCCTGCACGGCGCGGCCCGCCTTGGTGGGTTCATAGTCGGCGTAGGCCTCGTCCACGGTCTTGACCAAACTGTTGAGCTGGGAGAGAATCCAGCGGTCTATCTCGGGGCGACGCTCGTTGGGGAGGTCTGGCTCCTTGTACTCGAAGTGGTCGAGGTTGGCATAGAGGGCGAAGAAGCTATAGGTGTTGTAGAGGGTGCCGAAGAGCTTGCGGCGCACCTCGTCCACGCCTTCTACGTCGAACTTCAGGTTGTCCCACGGCTGCGAGTTGGTAATCATGTACCAGCGGGTGGCGTCGGGGCCGTATTTGCCGATGGTCTCGAAGGGGTCCACCGCGTTGCCGAGACGTTTCGACATCTTGTTGCCGTTCTTGTCGAGCACCAGGCCGTTGGAGATGACGTTCTTGAACGCCACGCTGTCGAACGCCATGGTGGCGATGGCATGGAGGGTGTAGAACCATCCGCGTGTCTGGTCGACGCCCTCGGCGATGAAGTCGGCGGGGAACTGGTCGGGCCTCAGATTGCCACCCATGTAGTGTATCTGGGCATAGGGCATGGCGCCGCTGTCGAACCAGACGTCAATCAGGTCGGGTTCGCGGGTCATCCTCTTGCCCGAGGGCGAGACGAGCACCACGTTGTCGATATAGGGACGGTGCAGGTCGAAGGCCTTGAAGTCGTCGCTGCCGTAGGGGTTGTCCTTCATGAATCCGGCGGCCACGGCCTTGTCAATCTCGCAGCGCAGCTCGGCCACGCTGCCGATGCACTTCTCCTCCTTGCCGTCGTCGGTGCGCCAGATGGGCAGAGGTGTCCCCCAGTAGCGGGAGCGGCTGAGGTTCCAGTCCACGATATTCTCGAGCCAGTTGCCGAAGCGGCCGGTGCCGGTGGCTTCGGGTTTCCAGTTGATGGTCTTGTTGAGTTCAATCATGCGGTCGCGCAGGGCGGTGGTGCGGATAAACCAGCTGTCCAGGGGGTAGTAGAGCACCGGCTTGTCGGTGCGCCAGCAGTGGGGATAGCTGTGGGTGTGCTTCTCGCTCTTGAAGAGCTTGCCCTCGTTCTTGAGCATGACGACAATCTCGATGTCGAGCGACATGTCCTTGTCGGTCTTGGTGGCGTCGTAGGCGTTCTTGACGTACTTGCCTTCGTAGGGTTTGTAGCGCTCCACGTCGACCTTGGCCTCGACAAAGGCGGGGTCGAGGGTGTCGAGCAGACAGAAGCGGCCCTGGCGGTCGACCATGGGCATCTGGCGGCCGTCGCGGTCGAACATCAGCAGCGAGCCGATGCCGGCCTTCTTGGCCACGCGGGCGTCGTCGGCGCCGAAGGTGGGGGCGATGTGCACGATGCCGGTACCGTCCTCGGTGGTCACGTAGTCGCCCAGGATGATGCGGAACGAGTCGTCCTTGCCGTCCCAGCGCTCGGTCTTGCCGCCGTCGCCCACGGCAGTGGGTTTGACCCAGGGGATGAGCTGCTCGTAGCGCAGCCCTTCGAGGTCGGTACCCTTGCAGGTGGCCAGCACCTCATAGGGCAGTTCCTTGTCGCCCGGCTTGTAGTCCTCGAAGCGGGCGTCGGGGTTCTTGAAGAAGGAGCCCATCAGCGGGGCGCCCAGGATGACGACGCAGGGGTCGCCGCTATAGGGGTTGACGGTGCGGACAAAGTTGTAGTCGATGGAGGGTCCCACGCAGAGGGCGGTGTTCGACGGCAGGGTCCACGGGGTGGTGGTCCACGCTATGGCGTAGAGCGGCAGCCCCTGGGTGTCGGCCGTGAGGCGCGACGCGGCGGCGGGGTCGGTGATGCGGAACATGGCCACGCAGGTGGTGTCCTTCACGTCGCGGTAGCAGCCGGGCATGTTCAGCTCGTGGCTCGAGAGGCCGGTGCCGGCGGCGGGCGAGAAGGGCTGTATGGTGTAGCCCTTGTAGAGCAGCCCCTTGTCGTAGAGACGCTTCAGCAGGTACCAGAGGGTCTCGATATACTCGTTGTCGAAGGTGATGTAGGGATGCTCCAGGTCGACCCAGTAGCCCATCTGGCGGGTGAGCTCGTCCCAGAGGTCTTTGTATTTCAGCACCTCCTGGCGGCAGGCCTGGTTGTATTCGTCTACGCTGATTTTCTTGCCGATGTCCTCCTTGGTGATGCCGAGGTTCTTCTCCACGCCGAGCTCCACGGGCAGTCCGTGGGTGTCCCAGCCGGCTTTGCGCTCCACGAGGTAGCCCTTCTGTGCCTTGTAGCGGCAGAAGACGTCCTTGATGGTGCGGGCCATGACGTGGTGGATGCCCGGCTTGCCGTTGGCCGACGGGGGGCCGTCGTAGAACACGAAGGACGGATGGCCCTCGGCGAGACGCTGGCCTTGCTCGAAGGTCCGTTCTGTTTCCCATAACTTGCGCACTTCCTCACCAATCTGGGTAAGGTTCAATTGCTTGTATTCTTTGTATTGCATAGACAAATGGTTTCTTGTTTGCTTTGGTTCTTGCTCCGTGGGGAGCCGGTATGCCCGTGAGGTCGGGCTCAGGGGGTCCTGATGCCGCGCACTTCGACGCGTGCCAGCAGGCGCTGCTGCTCGCTGACGCACACTTCGTAGAGGCAGGTTGTGGTGCCGTGGTGCAGGCACCGTGCCGAGGCCTCGAGCGTGTCGCCGCGCGGTTGGGCGAGGAAGTGGACGGAGCTTTCGAGCGACACCCAGTGGAGCTCTCCCGTGGCGGCCTCGCCGGCGTTCATGGCTATGGCGGCGGCAAAGTCGGCCAGGGTGTAGTAGACGCCGCCCATCACGGCGCCGCGGGCGTTGCGGTGGTGCGGCTGCAGGGCCAGACGGCAGCGGGCGCTGCCCTGGCGGCCGGAGGCGCCGGCGCTGTCAACCACGGCGCCCGTGGCCTGGGTGGCGTAGCGGTCGTCGGCAAAGCAGCGGCGCGCCCATTCGGTGAGGTTCTGCTGTGAGGTGCTGCCCATTCGCGTCCCACCTATCGCGCCAAGCCGAGCTTGCGCATCATGTCGGGTTTAATCTGTTCGTCGAAAATCTGGCTGTAGTTGTCGAACGAGTAGCGCACGTAGTCGTTGTTGACGATGTACCAGAGTATCTTCTGGAAGTCGTAGGCCGACTGGTAGCCCTCGAGAATCTGCATGATGGAGCGTTGCGGGGTGAAGATGGCGAAGGAGGGGTAGCCGGTCTTCTCGCCGAGGATGATGGTCTTGAACTGGTGGGTGCCGGGGTGGCCGTTGGCATGGGCGGGCGTGCCGGTGAAGCGGGCGCCGTTCCAGATGAAGTCGTCGTTGCCCTCGGCGTTGAACTTCACGGAGACGAAGTACTTGTTCAGGATGGCGCTCACCACCTGGTCGTTGAAGGTCTCGCGGTCCATGCGCTTGCACCATCCGCACCAGGAGGTGGAGAAGTCGACGAAGATCATCTTTTGGTTCGTGCTGTCGAGAGCGGCGGCCTGCTGGATGGTCTTCCAGTCGACCTGCGCCATGGCGGAGCCGCCCAGCAGGGCACCCAGCACGAGGAGGAGAATTGCCTTTTTCATGGTCTTGTTGTTTTATGATTAATCACTTTTTAGTTCTGTTTCAACTCACTATATTGCACCCTCTCCCTTAGGGCACAATGCAAAGATACTCTTTTTATGTCATTTTAAGGCGGTTTGGAGGGATTAAATGTGGAAAAAAACGGCGGGGCTCGGCGACGGGCGACGGCTGGGCGGGCCGACGGGGGGCGGCGGGGACGGCGACGGGGGCGGAAAAGATGCGGGGCGGCGACCTGTCGGTCGCCGCCCCGCCATTGCCGGCGCCGTGCCTGCGGCTGCACTCGGCGCTGGACGCTTAAGGGTTAGACATTGGATTGTTTCTCGCGGGGACGCCGCCCCTGCCGGCTACTCGCCGAGGTCGCCGCCGTTGTCGTCGCCGCCCGGATTGTCGTTGCCGCCGGGGGTGTCGCCACCGCCGGGGTTGTCGGGAATGTCGGGGGTGATTTCCTGCTCATCCTCGGCCTTGGCCCAGACGAGGCGGGCGCCCTTGATGGCGCTTTCCACGTCTTCGGCGGGGCGGAAGTAGAGACCGGGCTTCACGCTGTCCAGCTGCAGCTCCTCGGCGGTGGCGAACCAGCCGCTGGAGCAGCTCGGGTAGAGCTTGCCGACGGGGCCGAGGTCGACAATCATGCCCTGTTTCAGCATGTTGGCCGCGCTTTCCATGCACAGCTCGAGAGCCACTTTGGCCTCTGCCTTGTGGAGAGTGGTGTTGTGGCAGGCCTCGAGCACGATGTCCTCGTAGCCCGCCTTGCCGTTGGTGATTACACGTGCGGAGAAGCCCTCCTGCCGTGTCTTGGGGTTAATGTTTGTCGCCTTGACGACTTTAAGTTTAGTTGCCATAATTTTGTAAGTTTTAATGTTAAAAAAATATTGTTTGTTTACCCGGGTCGATTTGGGCATCGACTATAGTCGATTTGCAAATCGACTATAGTCGGTTGTCGGATCGACTATAGTCGGTTGCAAAATTGACTATAGTCGGATTTGTTAAAATTTCCATTTTAGCGGGCCCGGACGGCACGAACCGACAGCCCGTGGGAAGATGGGTCTCCTCCTTGTCGCAGGAGAGATGCGCCTCTACGCCGCACATGCGTTGGCGGCCATGAGGGATGGATGGAAGGTGATGTTGGCGGTTATGGGTTTAAGTTACTGAAAGAGTGTGTTAAGCATCGCAAGACAACCCTTTCTGTTGCTTGGTATTGCGGCTACAAAGGTAACACTATTGGATGAATCCTCCAAATTTATTTTCAAAAAAGTTTCAGCCGCGCCGCGCTCCCCTTCCAAGGGACTCTACCAAAACAAGTTTGGCTGTCGGGCCAAAGCCCGGACAGCCAAACAATAAACCGAAATCGATTGCGCACCTGCGCCCGCAATCGTCAATCTTTGACAAGCCGGACGGAGAGGCCGTTGCAACGGTAGTCGTCGTACACGCTCACCGCGCCAGAGTAGAAGTGGAGACTCAACGCGTAGTCAGAACCATTGGGCGTGGAGGACCAATAGCGGCCGTAGGATCCCACGTTGCTGACACTCCCACTGCAATCGCGGTAGCCCGCTGCGGGCAAGACGATAGAATTGCCGTTGGGTCCGGTCACCGTGTATCCACTGCCGTTCCACGTCCACTGACAGTTGTCTTTCAACTCTTCCAATTGCTCTCCTGTGGGCAGAGCGTCCCCGAACGCCGCGACGGCCTCGGCATACGTGTAGAAATTGTACCCGGAATCTGCCGGATTCACCTCATCTGCATTCTTCCACTTGGTACCGCTCGGCAACCCCAAGTCCACCCATACATCATCATTTTTGACAAGCCGGACGGATAAGCCGGCGCTACAGGTACTTTGGTACACGACCACCCAGATAGAGTCGTGGAAGCCGAGGTGCCACGCGTTGCCTGGATATGAACCACTGGGTGTGGAGGACCAATAGAAGCCGTGGGACCCCACGAAGATGACCCCATCGTAACTGCGGTAGCCCGCAGCAGGCAGAACGATAGAATGACCGTTGCGACCGGTAACCGTGTATCCACTGCCGTTCCACGTCCATTGACAGTTGTTTTGCAACTCTTCCAATTGTCCTTTTGTGGGCAGATCGTCCCCAAACGCCGCGACGGCCTCGTCATACGTGTAGAAATCGTACACAGTATCTGCCGCATTCACCTCATTTGCATTCTTCCACATGGTACCGCTCGGCAACCCCAAGTCCACCCATACATTATTTACGTTGCCGCCACCATTGTTGCTGCCATTATTGCCGCCGTTGTTTTCCGTGTTGGTGGTACTGCCGTCGTCTTTATTGCAGGCGACTGTCACGCACAAGGCCAGGCCCATCAGGGCAACCAATGCGAATGTAAATACCCGTTTCATCATTGTAACGTATTGGTTAGAGATTGGATTGTTTTCCGCGGGGACGCCACCCCTGCCATGGTCGGTTGCAAAATTGATCATGTCGGATTTGTTAAAATTTTCCACTTTTAGCGGGCACGGACGGCGCGGACCGACAGCCCGTAGTAGCGGTCGTTGGTGCTCTCGCCCGGACGGTCGTTGCCCCAGATGAAGCACCGCGCACGCCAGGGGTAGCCATAGTCGAGCGAGCTGGACCAGTAGAAGCCGTACACGCCGTCGCCTTCGAGCACCGAGCGGCGGTAGCCCACAGAGGGCAGGAAGATGCTGTTGCCGTTCTCGCCGGTGAACCTGACACCGGGCACACCGTTCACCGTCGCACTCTCGTGGGTCGTCTCGGCCCACAGCTCAATCCATTCGCCCGAAGTGGGGATGCGTGCGCCGTCGCCCACACGGAGCGTCGCCACGTCGTCGCCCGGCTCAAGGACACGCAGCGTGTCGGTGAAACCGTCCTGACCGTACTCCGGATAGTCGCAGTACTTCGTAATCTCATCCCAGTTGCTGCCGTAGCGGTAGGTGCTCCAGGCATAGTCCGACTTGGTCGCCGTCTCGGCCCAGGCAAAGAAGTCGCCAGCCCCCTCGGGAGCGTTGGCTCCCACATTGCATTCCGCCCACAGCAGGCCGCTGATCAAGCCGAGATCCACCCAGCCCGCGGGCACACTGTCGGGAGTGTCACCCCCGTTGCCATTGCCGCCACCATTGTTGCCCGACTTGACCATGTGGAAACGGATGTCGCCACGGATGTCCTGGCCGCCGAACTCAATGTAGTCGCCGTGGAAAGCACATTCCGTAGCCGTCACCGAGTCGATGGTGAACGTGAACTGATGGCCGCGCGGCGCAATGGTCAGCGTCGAGCCATTGATGGTCCACGTGAAACCGTTGTTCTCCGTCTCACCGTTGTCGTTCATCACCCCGCTGCCGTCCGGATTGAGAACAATTAGCATGTTCTCTGGCGTCATGTTCTGGCCGTCGACCGACAGCAGGTCCACCTGCCACGAGCCGTACACCAACGCACCGTAGGGGTTGTTGTTGCCGCCACCGCCGCCGTTGTTGCCACCGCCATTGTCGCCGCCGCCGCCAGGGGCAGTCACCTCCTTTTCGCAGGAGAACAGCGCCGTCATAGCCACGCCCGTCAGCGCGACCATGAGGAATCGAAAAAGCTTTTTCATTGATGTAAAGTATTAGTTAGAAATTGAATTGATTGACACAGAAAAACACCGCCACCCCACCGCGTTAGTGCGACAGGTGCATGGAGAAAGAAAAAGAGTATAATGGGAATCAATTCCCGACTTTATTGCGCAAAGCCGGTAGAGGGTGGGAGTGAAAATCAGTTGATTATAGTTACATACAGTATTCATGTCCCTTCGTTTCGATGGCTACAAAGGTAACACTATTGGATGAATCCTCCAAATTTATTTTCAAAAAAATTTCAGCCGCGCCGCACCCCCCTTCCAAGGGACTCTACCAAAACAAGTTTGGCTGTCGGGCCTAAGCCCGGACAGCCAAACAACAAACCGAAATCGATTGCGCACCTGTGCCCGCAATCGTCAATTTTGGACAAGCCGGACGGAGTAGCCGCTGCAACGTCGGAGGCTGCCCATGTACACTTCTCCAGAGTCGAAGTCGAGGCGCCACGCGGTGTCTGAACCATAGGGCGTGGAGGACCAATAGATGCCGTAGGACCCCACGCCGCCGACATTTCCATTGCAAAGGCGGTAGCCCGCAGCGGGCAAGACGATAGAATGGCCGTTGCGACCGGTCACCGTGCATCCACTGCCGTTCCACGTCCACCGACAGCTGTCCTTCAACTCTTCCAATTGTCCTTTTGTGGGCAGAGCGTCCCCGAACGCCGCGACGGCCTCGTCATACGTGTAGAAATTGTACTCGGCATCTGCCGCATTCACCTCATTTGCATTCTTCCACTTGGTACCGCTCGGCAACCCCAAGTCCACCCACACATCATTTACAATAGTAGTGTCACCGCCACCGTTGCCGCCGCCGTTGTCGCCACCGTTGTCGCCACCGTTGTCGCCACCATTGTTGCCACCGTTGTCGCCGCCGTTGTTTTCCGTGTTGTTGGTGTTGTTGTCGTCCTTAGTGCATGCGACTGTCGTGCACAAGGCCAAGCCCATCATGGCGACCATCAGAATTGAAAATACCTTTTTCATGATTGTAATGTATTGGTTAGAAATTGTATTAATTGTTCAAAGCCAAACGCCGCCATGGTGCAGGGGCTACCACTGGTAGTCCCACTCGCCTTCGACCTCCTGCTTGGCGGGGTCGTAGACCTCCTCGCGCTCCTGGCGGTCGCGCAGACGGAAGAGCTGCCCCAGCCAGTCGTCCTTCTTCGACTTGACCTTGCCGGGCTGCTGGCGGTCGGTCTCGATGATTTGCTTGATTTCCTCCACATAGTTGGCCACATAGCCCTTGGGGGTGGCGTTGTCGCGGTGCACGCTGGCGCCGGTGTAGTAGTGGCGGATGATGTCGTCGTAGCCGTAGCCGAGCGCGACCATGCGGATGGTGCCCTCCTGCGAGAGCCCCACGCCGTGGCCGTAGCCGCGCCCGTGGAGCACCACGGTGTTGCCCACACTGTCGGGCTCCACGGAGAAGAAGGTGCTCTTGAGCTGGAAGTCGTTGCGTATGCGCGTCAGCGGCACACCGCAGAGCTTCGTGCGGCGCTGCGGCTGGGTGAAGTGCAGCAGCGTGTCGCGCAGCGAGTCCACGCCGAGGTCCACCTTGTGGTTCTTGGCGAAGTAGTTGAGCCACTTGTCGCGGTTCACCACCTTGGTCCAGGTGGACTGCTTCATGCCGTAGGAGAAAGTGTCGGCCACCGAGCGGAGATAGGGCAGGGCGGTGCGCCACACGTCCTCGGAATTGGCCGTCTGGCCGCCGCTGTTGGAGTGGAAGGGCGTCTCGATGAGGTGGCCGTCGGCGTCCACGATGGTCTCGCCCATCGACTGGATGGTGCCCAGCATGATGTCGGGACGCACGCAGCGGTTGAGGTAGGCCTGGCAGTGCACATGGTCGCAGAAGTTGTAGCCGTCGTTGCGGTGCTTGTCCATGTTGCGCAGCGCCCAGGTGCGCGAGATGACGGCCTGCACACGGAATATCTCCGGCTCCTTGCCGTAGATTTCGGACTGCACCACGCCGGCCAGGTAGGTCTCGAAGTCCACGTCGTTGACCAGCTTCAGCGCCGTGGAGTTGATGGTGTTCACCACAAGGTTGCCCTCGTAGGTGCGCTGTTTCACGTTGCGCGGGTTGAGGCAGAGGATGCAGGCCGTGTCGGTGGCTCGGAGCGACACCTCCTTGAAGGTGCCGTACTCATAGTCGTTGACAGCCACATGCACACCGCCGGCGGCGGCATGGAGGATGACCGACAGCCCCTCGCCCAGGGCGGGCTCCAGCAGCGAGTCGCCCGCATAGAGGTCGTAGGTGCCCAGGTCGAACGAGACGTTGACGCTCTCGATGCGGTTGGTCGAGAAGATGCGTACCTTGACCCTCTCGGCCGGCGCCGTGAGCGCCACCGTGAGGAAAGACAATATGAGAACAAGTCGTTTCAAAGCTGCGTGGTGTTAGGTTAGTGATTCTGCATGCCGGCCCCTGCCGTGCTATATATATAATAGTATTATACCATATTATTGTTTCCCGACGCGACCGCCTGCCGCACGACGACCTCGGCCGTCCGGTCGGAAGCGTCGCCGTTGCCCAGCAGCGCCACCACCGCATCGTAGTCCCTGAGCATACGCTCGCGCGTGGCGGCGTCGTCGGCCACCAGGCGGAACTCCTGCTCCAGTACACCGTCGGTCAAGTCCTGCTGGATAAGCTCGCGCACCACCGTGCGGTCGGCAATGAGGTTCACCAACGAGATGTAGCGCACCTTGGCGAAGGCCTTGGCAATGGCCACCGAGAGGGCGTTGGCCTTGTAGCACACCACCTGCGGCACCCGGAAGATGGCGGCCTCGAGGGTGGCCGTGCCCGAACAGACCACGGCGGCACGGGCCTGCGAGAGGATGTCGTAGGTGCTGTCGTAGCGCACCTCCACATTGGCCGGCGGCTCCGCCCCCAGCAACGTCCGGTAGAAGGGCTCGCCCAGCAGCGACATGCCCGCCACCACGAAACGGTATTCGGGATGCCTCCGCGCCAGCTGCAACATGGGCGGCATCATCTTGCGCAGCTCCATCTTGCGGCTCCCCGGCAACAGGGCGATGACCTCACCCGCATGGGCGGCACCCTCGCCGGCGGCGTGGCGGTAGTTGTTCACCTCGTCGATGAGGGGATGCCCCACATAAAGGGCCTGCGGGAAATCGACCCGCGCAAAGAAGTCACGCTCCAGCGGCAGGATGTAGCACAGCATGTCGAGGTCGCGACGCATGGCCTTGAGGCGGCTGCGCTTCCAGGCCCACACCTGCGGCGAGATGTAGTACACGTTGCGGAAACCCTGCTGGCGGGTGAACTTGGCTATCTTGAGGTTGAAGCCCGGGTAGTCGATAAACACCATCACATCGGGACGGAAAGCCAGGATGTCCTGCTTGCAGAAAGCGATATTGCCCAGCACGGTGCGCAGGTTCTGCACCACCTCGACGAAGCCCATGAAGGCCAAGTCGCGTATATGCTTGACCATGGTGGTGCGCCCCTCGACGGCAGCCATGCGGTCGCCGCCCCAGTAGCGGATGTCGGCCTGGGCGTCGCGACGCACGATGGCACGCATCAGATTGCTCCCATGCAAGTCGCCCGACGCTTCTCCCGCTATAATGTAGTACTTCATTTGCTTCTGCTGATTGACTGTCCTTTCCTGTATCGTCGTCACAACACCGCCGTCATGAAGGCCACAAAGGTGATGAAGAGTATCACGATGAGCGTCTTGGTGACGACGAGAAATTCTCTCTTCTTGGCATAGTGGCGCAGGATGAGGACCAGCGGCACAAAGACGATGCCGAACCAACGGATATGGGCGCCCACCGGCTCGCCGGCCACCAGCAGCCCCGCCCACAAAAGCAGTGCGGCGAGAAGCTCGGAGCCCAAGCCCGCGACGAGGCCCACGACTATCTTGTTCTGACGGAAAAAGGTCATTGCTCTAAAGGTTTCAATAGGTTGATGGCTTGATGGTCGGTGTAATCGGGACGCAGCGGCACGACGGAGACATAGTCGTGCTCCAACGCCCACTGGTCAGTGTCGGGGACGTTGTCGTTGCAAACAAAAGTGCCCGTGAGCCACCAATAGGGCTGGCCGTGGGGGTCGTCGCGACGCTCAAAGCTGTCGGTCCACGACGCCTGCGCCGAGCGACACACCTTCACGCCCTTGTAGGGGGCATGGGTGGCTCGGGGGAAATTGACGTTGAGCCCTACCCTGTCGGGCAAGCCGTTGGCAAGGACATATTGCACCAGCTGCCGCACATAGGGCAGGCACGGCGTGAAATCGGCGTCGGCATGATGGTCGAGCAATGAGAACCCGATGGCAGCATAGCCGTTGGTGACGGCTTCCAATGCCGCCCCTATCGTGCCGCTGTAGATAACGTTGATGGAGGCGTTGCTTCCGTGGTTGATGCCCGACAGAACTAGGTCGGGACGACGGGGAGTGAAATGCTCTGCCCCCAGCTTGACGCAATCGGTGGGCGTGCCGTTGCAGGCGTAGACGGTCACGGTGTTCAACAGCCGCCCGTCGCGCTGCTGCCTTCCGGCGCTCCACATCTGTCGGGCACGCAGCGGCATCGCGGTGGTGAGCGAGTGGCTCTTGGCGGAGGCGTTCACCTCGGGAGCCATGACGATGACATCACCCATCTCACGTGCCACCTCTATCAGCGTGTTGATACCCTTGGCGGCATAGCCGTCGTCGTTGGTAATCAGAATCAGAGGGGTAGTGTCGGCCATGAGTGTATCCTATTATTTGACAACAAAGTTTGATGAGTTCTGCCCAAGGAAGAAAGTGGCGGGCTGAAGGATATTGTCGAAGACATAATATTGGATAAGGACGGTGTCCTTGTTGTCCATCACAGCGTAGAGCCGGTCAAGGTCGAACACCTCGTACATCTCCGGGTCGGGCATATTGGCCACATCGTCGGGATTGCGGTACTTGATGTAGGTCTTCAGCTCACGCATGTTGCCACGGGTGTCAGTGACACGCAGAACGGTGCGCGGCGGCTTGGAGAAGGTGGTGTCGAGCTCGGCTTTGGGCACCGCCTTGGCATACTCGTCGAAGTTGAGGTTGGTGAAGGAGGAGAGCAGCTGGGCAACACGCGCGGTGTCGAAACCGTTGACACGCTGATGGTCGGCCAACAACTCCATATAGAAGCCGTCGCCTTCGCGGCGTATGGCGAAGGACTCCTGCGGCATGGATGGTATCTCAAGCTCCACCGACTGGATGTCGAGCACATTGAGCGATACAATGCGATGGCTGCGCCAGGGGGTGGGGTCGGCAATAAAACGCGGGGCGATGAAACCACGGAACCCAGGGATGTGGAGTATCACGGGAATCTTGTCGCCCTTGCGATAGACAAAGGTACCCAACATATCCTGCGTCTCGTGACCTACGAAATAGGTTGCTGTCAGCTTCTCGTGTGGGAAGAGACGCAGCTTGTGGTTGAACCAGTCGATGAGATAGACCCGCTGGTATATCTCCGTCTTGACGCTCTTGGCGGCGAGATCTTTGGTGATATTCGGTGCGGCCGTGCGGTTTACCTGCTGACGGGCACGCATGGTGTGAAGCGTCTCGAGGAAGAGGTCTATCATGGGCTGGTTGGCCTCAAAGGTGTTGTCGACCATCCATGTCTTGCCGTCCTCCGCCCGTGTAAGGGTGACCTGGTTGTTCATCTTGTCGGCCATGAAAATCTTGGTAATCGTGGCGGTGTCTTCAATATGATAATCCTGCTTGAAAGTGGATTTCTGCCCACGCGCAAGCACCACGACCAGGGCGACAATGCCGATAATCAATACAACGGCTATGATGATAAGGTTACGTCTTTTCACTGTTCTACTATTAATTCCGTTAGCAAATGTTCTGCGAATGAAGTCCCGCCCACCGGCGCTGCCTCTTCGCTATTTCTCACTTTTTCTGTCCTGTTTTGCGGATTCCCCTACCCTTGAGGCCTCCCACCTGACGACGGCGGACAAAGAGATACACCACGCCACAGGCGAGGACAATGACCGCAGGCAACAGCACGTTGAGCCACTGGAAATAGGTGCGCTCCTCCTTGACACGCATGGCGTTGAGCTTGCGCAGCTTCACATCACGGCTGCGGGTAGCCAACGCCTCTTCATTGCCTGCCAGATAGTCGATAGCGTTGAGGAGGAACTGCTTGTTGGCATACATCGTCTGCGTATAAAGGTCGTAGCCCAGAGGATAGCCCGAGTTGTCCTTGTAGTTGAAGCGGTTCTTAATCATGTCGCCGTCGCTGACAACTATCATACGGGTGAATACGCTGGTGTCGCGATAACCCATCTCAGGTATCTCGGTGAACGAGGGTGCCAGTCGACTACGCCACATGGATTTGAAGTTACCCTCCAGCAGCACTGCCACAGGGAGGTTGCTCCTGTTGAAAAGACGACGGTCGGGCTCCACCTTGCCGTCGTTGAGGTCGATAATGGCCGGGGCGTTCTTCACACGGGAGAACTCCGATGTCTGCAACAACACCGTCTTGGCAATATCGTTGTCGATAAGGTCGATGCTGCTGACAAAGTCTGTCTTGATAAGGTCGAGGTTGCGCACAATAGGATGCTGCGATATAGGCACCAGCTCGGGGAAATAGTACCACGGGCAGAACTTGAGCTGCGGCTTGTCGCCCACTTGTCCCACCGCCATGGGTATGGGGCGGCACCGGATGTCCATAACGATGTCGGGATTGACACGCACACCATAGTTGAACAGCATCTCGTCGAGATTGAGCGGATAGCGCATGGCAACGGTCTGCGGCTGTGTGGCCAAGCTGTCAAGGTCGGCACCCAATGGGTCGATGAGCCAAAGGATGCGTCCACCATACATCACATACTGGTCGAGGATGTAAAGCTCCTGGTCGGAGAATGGCTGCGTAGGTTTGGCCACCACAAGGACGTCGAACTTGTTGTAGAAGTGCATCAGGGAGTCCTCCTGATTGCGGTTACGTCCCGTGAGGGCGTTGATGTTGCCCTCCAGATAGACATTCTCCAGTGTGTAGTTTTCCAAAAGCGACATCTGGATATCGTAGACGGCACCACGCTCCAACTCGCCATGCCCCAAGAGGAAACCCACTTTGGGCTTCACGGCGCGCGCCAGGTTGCGGATGGCATTGCCGAGCACGTACTCCAAGTCCTGCACAGAATTGTTCAACGCCTGTTCCTCGCTGACATAGGCCTGATTCTGCATCAGCTGGATGGAGGTCTCACGACCCTTGTAGTACACCGTGGCGGCAGGGATGAGCACCTGCTGCATGACGCCACTCTTGGTCTGCATCTGAACCGAGGCGGGCTGGATGCCGTGCTGTGCCAGCTTTTGATAGAACACCTGACATTCCTCCTTACTGTCGAAGCTGCCCGGGGTGACATCCACGAACTCGTATTCCACATACTTGCTGTATGCACGGAATTGATTGAGCATCTCGCGCGTCTCGTTTTGCAGCCGCTGGTACTCGGAAGGCATTTCGTCGCCTTCAAGATATACGCGGAACAGGACACTCTCGTCCACTCCCTTGAGCAGTTCCTTGGTCGACTTGCTGAGGGTGTAACGATGTTCGGCGGTAAGGTCGAGACGGGCAAAGAGGTAATGTCCTATGAGGTTGACAAAGATTATGATGAGCAACGCGGCAAAGAACTCTATGAGGTTGCTGCGCTTGATATTCCGTTTTTCGTTCAATCTGTTCATTCCACTAAAGAGTAAAATCTATTGACCGGTGTGTCATTTCTGCCATTTGCGCGACTGGAGCACCAATCGTGTGCCCATCAGGAAGAGCGTGATGACACTGAGAAAATAGAGCACATCGCGGGTGTCGATGACGCCACGGCTGATGGATTCGTAGTGATGCTCTATGCCAAGGGCCTTGACAAAGAGTCCCGCCTTGCCGAGAAAGTTCATGTTGTAGAGTGCCTCAAATCCCAGATAGCAGACAACGCAAAGCAGCGCCGCTGTGATAAAGGCCACAATCTGGTTGTTGGTCAACGACGTGGCAAAGATGCCTATCGAGACAAAGGTGGCACCCAGGAACAGCATGCCTATGTAGGAACCCACCACGCTGCCATGGTCGATATTGCCGACAGGGTCGCCCAAGCTGAAGACGCTGAAATAATAGACCAACGTTGGCAGCAGGGAGACAAACACCAGCGTGACGCCAGCCAGGAACTTGGCAAAGATGATGGTGAAGTCGCTTAGCGGTTTGGTGAGCAGCAACTCGATGGTGCCGGTGCGTTTCTCTTCGGCAAACATGCGCATGGTGATGGCCGGAATGAGGAAGAGATACAGGAAAGGCGCCACGAAGAAAAGTCCGTCGAGCGAGGCATAGCCGTAGTCAAGAATATTGAAATTGGAGCGGAACACCCACAACATCAAACCTGTCAGGACGAGAAAGACGATGATGGTAAGGTATCCGATAATGGAGGCAAAGAAAGATGCGAGTTCTTTTTTGTATAATGCGAACATAATTGGTTGCGTGGATTCTGTCTGTTGTATGGGAGGAGAAACGTCGTCGGGAACGGGGAAATCCGTCGCGCGTGCTGGCCGCCGGACAGCATTGCGGATGCCCGACGGACTACTGCACCACCGCACCGGATGCCCTGGCCGTGGCCGTCAACGTGCCTTCTGCTATTTGAACCGTGTGCGTCTTGAATCGAGTGTACGACCCATATAGTCGCCGAAGGTCAATTCGTATACGGTCTCGTATGTCAGTTTGGCAGCTTTGAGCAGGAACTGGCGGTCGATGTTCTCGGGTATGTCGCTGGGCACATGGACGTGGCGGTTGCCGTTGAAGTTGGTCATCACCAGCGAGGGGATGCCTATCTTGGCAAAGGCGGCAGCGTCGCCCTTGGGGTTGGTCTTGTAGCTACGGCACAAGCTATAGCCGGTGAACGCGGAGTCCATGTCGCATGCCACCTTGAACAGGTCGGGGAACTTGTTGTTGCCCATGGCCACCAGACTGTCGCCCGTGCCGACACACTCGATGTTGACGAAGGCCTCGATACGGCGCAGCGGCGAGAAGTTGGACACAAAGATGCGCGACCCCAGATGTTCGGTCTCCGAACCTGAGAAGAGCACGAAGATGACGCTGCGGCGGGGATGGATATAGGCCTCGTTGAGCATGCGTGCAGTCTCGAGCAGCACTGCCACACCCGAAGCGTTGTCGTCGGCTCCGGGGAAGAGGCATGTGTTGCCCTGCATGCCTACATGGTCCAGATGGGCACCCACGACGATGTATTCGTTCTTCAGACGCTTGTCGTCGCCGGGACGGATGCCGATGACGTTGGCCGTAAGGGCTTCGGGCTGGTATTTGGCGTTGACTTCAATCTCGAAGTGCTTGCGCAGGTGGAACGACTGTGGCTTCATGGTGGCGGCGATGGTGTCGACAGCTGTCTGGAAGGGCATCAGCTCGTTCTGGAACAACATCTCGGCACAGGCGCGTGTGGGTTGGATGATGGGGAACTTGGCCAGATGTTTCTTGTCGCCGTTGAACACGCGGCACTGCACCTCGTTGGCGGGGCAACTCTTGCTCATGTTGATCACCACCAGGGCGCAGGCACCGTGACGTTGGGCGGCGTAGGCCTTGTCGCGGATAGTGGCAAACTGGTCGGTCACCGTGCTGGGAAGGAAATTCGGCACGCCGCTCAACACAATGACAATCTTGCCCTGGGCATCCACGTTGGCATACTCGTTGAATGCCGCTGCATCGATGCCGTAGCCACAGAAGACCACCGGGGCATCCGCATAGCCGCGGCCGGTCATGCTGGCACAACAGAAGTCGTTGCCCAGCACATAACGCTGGCGCGTGTCGTTGGCGTTGACGTACGAGTAGAACGTGGCGTTCTCTATCTGGTTGCGCTCTATCTGGAACAACTGCAGCCATTCGTCCTGATAGGGCTCCACCCCATATTCCTCCAAGCGGTCGATGACGTAGTCGGTGACCGACATATAGGCGTCGGTACCGGCCAGACGGCCTTCGTACTCAGGTGTGCAGAGGTCGTGAATAGTGGTCATGAGATGGGAAAGCGACGGCTGCTGGTTCTCGTCGGGCTTCGTGATCTGTGCATGGATAGGCAGTGCGAAAGCAGTGACCAACAGCAGTGTAATAACTCTCAAACGTTTCATATTGGTTGTATTTTTTCTTTTATACTCGTTAGGCATGCGGCTCATCCCCCGTCGAAGGCACTTGTGAATACCCGCATAATAAATAATACACATACGCGATATATCATTTAATGCAAGACACTTACCCTTTCCAAGGGCGAAGGCATACGGCTGCAAAGATACGAAAAAAAAGTAACCTACGGCCAATGGCCCCGAAAAAAGTCAATCCCCTCCCCGACAGCCACCCGTCGGCCACCCGCCAACGACGACACCGTGTGCCCTTACACAACGCTTGATGTAACGGCACATAACGCTCTGTGTAACGGCACATAACAACTGATGTAACGGCACATCAGGTCTTGTGTGCCTTTACACCAGGTCTTGTGTGCCTTTACATCAGGTCTTATGTGCCCTTACATGGCATGCCTATGTGCCCTTACATGGCATGTCTATGTGCCCTTACATAGTGTGCCTATGTGCCCTTACATAGTGCGACCATGTGCCCGCACATAGTCCGACTATATGCCCGCACATGGTGACGCTCACAAACAGCCATTCATTCACAGCAAGTTGCACAAAGCAAGAGCATCTTCGGCAAGCCGACAAAAGAAAAAGGGCGTCGGGATGTTCCCGACGCCCTCTAACAATACATGATGAAGTCCTACAGATTGCACGCCAACACGCAATCGTCAATCTTGGACAAGGCGCACGGAGTAGCCGTTGCACCGAAGGAGGTTGGTCACCTCCACGCCGACATAATGGAGGAAGTAGAGGAACCACGCGTTCTCCGAACCACAAGGCGCAGAAGACCAATAGCCGCCGAGGGCTCCCACATGGTACACGCTTCCATAGTTGCAATCGCGGTAGCCCGCAGCAGGCAGAACGATAGAATGACCGTTGGGTCCGGTAACCGTGTATCCACTGCCGTTCCACGACCACTGACAGTTGTCCTTCAACTCTTCCAATTGTCCTTTTGTGGGCAGAGCGTCCCCGAACGCCGCGACGGCCTCGTCATACGTGTAGAAATCGTACACAGTATCTGCCGCATTCACCTCATTTGCATTCTTCCACTTGGTACCGCTCGGCAACCCCAAGTCCACCCATACATCATTGACAATAGTAGTGTCACCGCCACCGTTGCCACCACCATTGTCGCCACCATTGTCGCCACCGTTGTCGCCACCATTGTTGCCACCATTGTCGCCACCATTGTCGCCACCATTGTTGTTGCCATTGTTGCCTCCGTTGTCGTTGTTTGTAACAACATTGCTGCCACTCGTGTTGTCATTGCCATCCTTCTCGGTGCAGCACACCAACGCGCCAATGGCCAGCACTGTCAGGCATATCATGCCTATATGAAAGAGCTTCTTCATTTTGTAGATATTTGTTGGTTTTTAATTATTGTAAGCGACTGCAAAATTACGAAAAACTTACAAACTGGCAAAAAACATCCTTGTTTGTCGTCGGAAACACACGATTCACAGCCGATTGCGCGGCCTGTACGCGGACTCATTGTCAGAACCATATAGCATAAACCATCAATGACGTGCCGCCCATTTTTGCATGTTTTATATGCAGACGTTGGCACCCTGTGGGTAGCTGCCCCATAGGGTGCCGATAACCGACGGCAAGGGCACCTGTGGACGACCTGCTGTCCCGACGGGGTCACACCATTCGTTATTCAAGTTTTTCGTTTTGAAACTCAACACATTGTTATCCCGTGTGGATAAATCTTGACAGCGGGAGCCCGCACGTTATGATTTTTTTTATATTTTTGTGCAGTGGAATGAATGGACAATATAGATGTATAATACTCTATATGACAATATTCCAAATATCATCAACAATATTCGGGGACTTGAGATTATGGCATTGAAACGCGTAATGGTACTGACGGGCGGCGGAGACTGCCCGGGATTGAACGCCGTGATTCGCGGCATTGTGAAACGTGCGTCCCAGACAAAAGACTGGGAAGTCGTGGGATGCATTGAGTCATTCAACGGCGTGCTGCGTGAACCGACGGAGATAGTGATGCTCGACGAGAAGACCGTTGACGGCTTGCAGACACAAGGAGGCACCATTATCGGCACCACCAACAAAGGCGGCCCCTTCGCATGGCCCGTCAAGCAAGCCGACGGCAGCTGGACAACCGTCGACCGCAGCGACGAGATGCTGCGCAAGCTCCAATATCTGGGCATCGATGCGGTAATCAACATCGGCGGCGACGGCTCGCAACGCATCAGCTTAGGCCTGAGCAAGAAGGGACTGAACATCGTGGGTGTGCCCAAAACCATTGACAACGACCTGTCGATGACCGACTACACGTTCGGCTTCCAGACGGCAGTGCAGATATGCACCGATGCCATCGACAAGCTGGTAACTACCGCCAACAGCCACAACCGTGTGTTCATCATGGAAGTGATGGGACGCGACGCAGGATGGATTGCCCTGCACAGTGCCATCGCAGGCGGCGCCGACGTGTGCATCATCCCCGAGATACCTTATGACCTGGAGAAGATTAAAGCCAAGATAGAATCTCGCTACAACAAACGTCGCGGATACTGCATCATCGTGGTAGCCGAGGGTGCCAAACCCAAGGGCGGTACGGTGACGGGCACAGAGACAGGCGAGGTGGGCTACCAGCATATCAAACTGGGCGGCATCGCCGAGCAACTGACGGCCGACCTGCAAGCTGCGGGCGTGGAACACGACATCCGCTACACCATACTGGGACATCTGCAACGCGGCGGCACGCCCATCGCCTTCGACCGTGTGCTGGCATCGGAATTCGGTGTGCGCGCCATGGAATTCGTGATGGAGGGACACTTCGGCCAGATGGTGGCCTACCATCATCCCGACATCATTGGCGTGCCACTGGAAGAGGCCGTGAAAGAACCTCACCTTGTCAACCCCAACGGACGACTGGTGCACACCGCCAAAGGGCTGGGCATCGAATTCGGCGGATGACCACCGAACGGCATACCGAAGATGACCGCCGTAGGATATATTGAAATAAACAACATTATACTATATGGAAACCAAAAAGATTAAATCCGCACTGATTTCGGTTTTTTACAAAGAAGGGCTGGAAGACATCGTTAGAGCATTGGACAAACAGGGTGTGACCATCTACTCGACAGGCGGCACCTACAAATTCATCAAGGAACTGGGGGTGAACGCCGTTACCGTGGAGTCGCTCACCGGTTATCCCTCCATTCTGGGTGGACGCGTGAAGACACTACATCCCAAGGTGTTTGGCGGCATCTTGAGCCGACGCGATATGTTCAGCGACGGGGAACAGTTGAAAGAATACGAGATTCCCGAGATAGACCTCGTCATTGTGGATCTCTACCCCTTCGAACAGACCGTGGCTGCAGGTGCCGGCAACCAAGACATCATCGAAAAGATTGACATCGGAGGCATATCGCTCATCCGCGCCGCCGCCAAGAACTACAACGACGTTGTCATTGTGCCTTCGGTCAACCACTACGCAGAGTTCCTGAAACTCTATACCGAACAGGACGGCGGGCTAACACTTGAAGACCGTCATCGCTTTGCCGCCTACGCCTTCAGCGTCAGTTCGCACTATGATACAGCCATCTTCAACTATTTCAACCGTACCGATCATATCGACGCATTCCGCTACAGCAGCGATAAGGCCCACGTGCTGCGCTACGGCGAGAATCCCCACCAAAAGGGATATTTCTACGGCGACCTCGAGGCCAACTTCACCAAGCTGAACGGCAAGGAAATCTCGTACAACAACTTGGGCGACATCGATGCCGCATGCAGTTTGATTGACGACTTCAGCGACACCACCTTCGCCATACTGAAACACAACAACGCCTGCGGCTTGGCCACACGGCCCACACTGCTGGAGGCATGGAACGCCGCTTTGGAGGGCGACCCCGTGTCGGCGTTCGGCGGAGTGCTCATCACCAACCGCACCATTACCAAGGAGGTGGCCGAAGAGATGCACAAAATCTTCTTTGAGGTGTGCATAGCTCCCGACTACGACGAGGAGGCATTGACAATCCTGCGCGGCAAGAAAAACCGCATCATCCTCAAACGCAACGCATTCAAGATGCACGACCAGATGTTCCGCAGCGTGCTTGACGGTGTGTTGGTACAGGACCGCGACACCGTAGTGCCCACCGCAGCCGACATGAGCAAGAGCGTAACCTCCACACCCATCACCGCCAAACAGGCCGAAGACTTGGCTTTTGCCACTATACTGGTGAAGCATACCAAGAGCAACGCCATCGTGCTGGCCAAAGACAGACAGCTCTGCGCCAGCGGCACAGGACAGACCTCTCGGGTGGACGCCCTCAGGCAGGCCATCGCCAAAGCTCAATCGTTTGGTTTCGACCTCCACGGAGCCGTGATGGCCAGCGATGCATTCTTCCCATTCCCCGACTGCGTGCAGATTGCCCACGAGGCCGGCATCGTCGCAGTAGCGCACCCTGGCGGCTCTATCCACGACCAAGACAGCATCGACTACTGCGAGAAAGAGCACATGGGTATGGCCATCACCGGCGTGCGCCACTTCAAGCACTGACCCGAGACATCGCCTGCCCAATGGCCTTCGGCCGACGCTTTTTTTGCCCCACAACAAAAAAAATTGAGGGGCGAGGAAATAAAAACAACTTATCGACGTTAAACAAAACTAAAAATAACCTTTAGAGACATAGTATGGGGCTCCTATCATTATTCAACAAAGAGATTGCAATGGACTTGGGCACAGCCAACTCCATCGTAATTCATGAAGACCAGGTCGTAATCGACGAACCATCCATCGTAGCCATTGACAAACGCACCAACAAGATTGTCGCTGTGGGCAAAAGAGCCCAGCAGATGGACGGAAAGAACAATCCAAACATCGAGACCATCCGCCCCCTCAGAGGTGGCGTTATCGCCGACTTCGAGATGGCGCAGCACCTTATCCGAGAGCTCATCAAGATGGCCAACATCTCGCGTTCGTTCATGCCGCCCTCGTTGCGCATGGTCATCTGCATCCCGTCAGGCATCACCAACGTGGAGCAACGCGCTGTGTTGGAAGCGGCCGAGCAGGCAGGTGCCAAGGAAATCAAGATGATACATGAGCCCATGGCAGCCGCCATCGGTATCGGCATCGACGTGCTTGAGCCCTGCGGCCACATGATTATCGACATCGGAGGCGGCACGGCTGAGATTGCCGTCATCTCCCTGGGTGGTATCGTTTGCAATAACTCTATCCGCGACGCCGGCGACACGTTCAACGAGAACATCATCGACTACATGCGCCGCCAACATAATATGGTCATCGGTGTCCGCACGGCCGAGAAAGTCAAGATCGAAGTGGGTTCCGCCATCTCCGAACTGGCTGAGCCGCCTGAGGACTACCCCACCCTGGGTCGCGACCAGATGACTGGTCTGCCCAGAGAGACGCTGGTCAACTACAAGGAAGTGGCCCACGCCCTCGACAAATCCATTGCACGCATCGAGCAGGCCGTGCTCGACACGCTGGGCGACACTCCTCCCGAACTGGCGGCCGACATCTACAAGACCGGTATCTACCTGGCCGGCGGCGGTGCTCTGCTGAGAGGCCTCGACCAGCGCTTGGCACAGAAGACCAAACTGAAGGTGCATATTGCCGACGACCCGCTACGCGCCGTAGCCCGCGGTACCGGTATCGCCCTCAAGAACTTCAACAAGTTCTCCTTCCTCATCAAGTAACCCCGCCCATCGCATACACGGCGTGACGGTTACGCCCAAACCAAGGAGCGGCCTCGAAACGAGGCCGCTCCTTTATTCTTATGGAATGAATCATTATCAGCATATTAAACAACTGGAAAAACGCCTTGGAAGAATGCCTCGTTAAGGGTGCCAACAAAACCGAGGGTTTTATTGCACATAAAACCGAGGATTTTGTTGGACATAAAAGCGAGGGTTTTGTTGGGCATAAAACCGAGGGTTCTGTTTGAGCCCTTGGCGAGGCATCGTTTTCAAGGCAAAAAAGGGGAGCACTGGAGCCGCCCTCCCATCCATCGCCATATCGGCAAGGATCTAATGGATATGACTGGACTTATCCTAACAAAAACAGGCGGCCCCAAGGGTCGCCTGTTGACAGTTGTGGCTGCAGAAAGTTATTTGATTTCAATGGTCTGAGCCAGTTTCTTCTTTTCCTCTGCAGTAAACTTGGGCAGGACGATATGCAGGATGCCGTGCTGCACGGTGGCGCTGATCTTGTCTTTCTTCACATTCTCTGGCAAGGCCAGAACCTGTTTAAACTGCAGTGAGTTGAATTCGTGACGGAGGTAGTGGCGCTGCTTCTTGTCCTCCTCGTTCTTCTCCTCTTTCTGCACCATCTCGACAACCAGATTGTTGTCCGTGTCGATGCTCAGGCAGAGGTCTTCTTTCTTCAGGCCTGGCACGCAGAGCTCCAGCTCATAGTCGTCGGCGCTCTCGCTGACATTCATCCTGGGGGTAGCAGTCCCCTCGCAAAGGAACGAGTTGTTCCAATTGTTCCAGTCCAACAGTTCGTTGAACAAGCTGGGCATCAAATCCTGATTTCTTTTAGCTACTAACATGACTTTAATCTCCTATTTTTTTTAGTTGTTTATTGGTTTTTGTTGTTTACTTTTTTCTTTTCTTTTGATGGTGTTGTCTTGGTTTCTCGTCTTCTCGGTTGTATCGTCCGTCCTCGCTGCGGTTCCCTGGCCGGAGGGCTTGGGTCCATCGCTCGGACAACTGCTATGGAATCTAAATCCGTGCCACCTCAAATCAGCCCGTCTATAGCTGACAAAATGTCCGATTTTACGCTAAAAACGACTCCTATTGCATGACAAAATGTCAGTTATGCAAAGATCGAGGTATTGGGGAAACACGGGGCCATGTTTAAAAAAGTGTGGATAAAAGATTGGCCTGTATGCCTGTCGCACATACATATAATTATTACTTTTGCAAATCGTATTACCAAACGGATATAATGTATGGGCACCGAGGCAGACAACATAGAAATCACTGAGAACTACATTGATATAAGCAATATTTTGGCGGCAAAGAACGTCAAACTGCCCAAATGGACCGTGGGACTTTTGAACCGCCTGTTGCATGTGGGCGAACTGAATTGGGCCATCTACGCCTATCGCGACTGCTTCGGTGTGGACTTTGCCCGCGCCGTGATGGAAGACGATCTCAAGGTGACCACCATCGTCGAAGGAGGCGAAAACATCCCCTTGGAGGGATGCCCCATCATCGCAGGCAACCATCCTTTGGGCGGTCCCGACGGGATGGCCCTCATCAATGCTGTGGGTCGCTACCGCAAGGACATCCTGTTTCCCGTCAACGATTTCCTGATGTATCTGCCCGGCCTGCGCCCAGTCTTCGTACCTGTGGACAAGGTGCACCGCAACACCGCCAACGTAGGAGCCCTCGAAGCGGCCTTCGCCGGACAGAACGCATTGCTGTACTTTCCTGCTGGGATATGCTCGCGTCGCCAGCAGGGCGTCGTGAAGGATTTGGAATGGAAGCCCACCTTCATCAAGAAAGCGGTGCGCTACCACCGCGACGTAGTGCCCGTATTCTTCGATGCCCAAAACCGCCGCCGCTTCTATACCATAGCCAACCTGCGCAAACGTCTCGGCATCAAGTTCAACTTCGAGATGGCGCTGTTGCCGGGCGAGATGTTTGCCCAGCGCGGCCATACGTTCCGCCTCATTGTGGGTGCGCCCATACCGTGGCAGACGTTCGACAGCCGGCACACCCCAATGGAATGGGCCGCCATGCTGCGCGACTATGTGTATGAGTTGAAAGACAACCCCGCAGCCAAATTCGAAATCCACTAAGACCATGTCATCCGTAATAGATCCCAACGGCGTCCCCAGAGACCTGTCCTACATCGCACCACCGGTGGACAAGGCCCTAATTCGCGAAGAACTGTCGCGCAAGAATTTCTTGCGCCACACCAACTTCGGCAACAAGGACATCTACATCACCACAGCACACCTCTCCCCCAACATCATGCAGGAGATTGGACGTCTGCGCGAACTCTCCTTCACCATGGAAGGCGGTGGCACAGGCAAACCAGTAGATATTGATGAGTTCGACACCCTGCCGGAGCCCTATTGTTTCAAGCAGCTGTTTGTGTGGAGCCCCGAGGATGAAGAAATCGTGGGCGGTTACCGTTTCATCCACGGCAGCAACATCTACCGCAACCTCGACGGCGCTCTCTGCACGCCGACGGCCGAGCTGTTCCATTTTTCCGACGAGTTCATTGAGAACTACCTGCCTTATATGGTTGAGCTGGGACGTTCCTTTGTACAGCCGGCCTTCCAGCCCAGCAACAACCTGCACAAAGGGCTCTATTCTCTCGACAACCTGTGGGAAGGGCTTGGCACACTGGCCCTTGAGATACCTGAGACGCGGTATTTCTTCGGCAAGATAACGATGTACCCCCACATGAACCGCCGCGCCAAGGACCTGGTGCTCTATTTCTACCAAAAGCATTTCCCCGACCCCAACGGTCTCGTGTGGCCGCTGGAACCGCTCGAGATACAGAGCGACTTCAACGAGTTGCACCGCATCTTCGTCGGCCACTCCTACAAGGAGGACTACCAGATACTGCAACGCGAGGTGCGCGCCTTGGGCTCCACGGTGCCTCCGCTGGTCAACGCCTATATGAACCTCTCCTCCACCATGCGCTCGTTCGGCACGGCCTACAACCATGCCTTCGGCGAGACCGACGAGACAGGTGTGCTCGTCACCTTGCGCGACCTTTACCCTGAGAAGAAGCAGCGCTACATAGAGTCGTCCGAAGTCAAGAACCGCTTCTTCAACCGCCTCTTGTTCCATATCAATATGAAGAAGATGCCGTGGTGGCGGCAGTCAACTGGCGAAGAGGAAAAGGACGAGCTCCGCGCTCTCAAGCGTATGAAGAAGGCCCGCCTACGCGCCGAAGCCGTCAAAGAGGAAGAAGAGAAGCCCAAGCGCCGCAGAATATTAAAGAAGAAAAAGCAATAGCAACCCATCGCCCCAGCCCACCAGAAGCCATGATTGTCAAGTCCGCCTCATTCGTCGTCAGCAACACCGACTACAGGAAGTGCCCTGCCACGGGGTTGCCCGAGTATGCTTTCATTGGCCGCAGCAACGTGGGCAAGTCGTCGCTCATCAATATGCTGACCAACGTCAAAGACCTGGCCAAGACCAGCGGACAGCCGGGCAAGACGCAACTCATAAACCATTTCATCATCAACAATGAATGGTACCTTGTCGACCTACCAGGCTACGGCTATGCCCGCACCTCCAAGTCGGCCCGCGAGAGGTGGCAGAAGATGATAAACGACTATTTCCTGCACCGCGAGCAACTTGTCAACACTTTCGTGCTGATAGACTCCCGCATACCGCCGCAGCGCATCGACTTGGAGTTCATCTCGTTCCTTGGGCGCAACGGCGTGCCGCTGTCCATCATTTTCACCAAGACGGACAAACAGAAGCAGCGCGAGACGGCGGCCAACGTTTCTGCCTTCAAGAAAGCACTCTCCGAAGAGTGGGAAGAGTTGCCGTTCATGCTGCTCACCTCGTCGGCCACCGGCTACGGCCGCGACAAGGTCCTCGACCACATAGACTCCATCAACCTGTCATTGAAAAATGGCACAGAACCATCGATTGACTCATGATACAAAGAACATTTCTCCTACTTGCCTCCGTCCTATGCCTCTCCACCGTCTGCGCCCAGAACAGCACGCAGCTTAGCAACGTGGTGCATGCCGTACAGAACGAGCCGTCGCTGACGCACGCCTCCCTCTCCGTGTCGGTGTACAACATCACCCAGGGAAAACAGGTGTACAACTATGACGCCCACCGCTCGCTCACACCGGCATCGCTGACCAAGATATTTACAACTTCCGTGGCCTTCAACCTGCTGGGCGACAGCTTCCGTTTCAAGACGGTGCTGAGCTACAGCGGCACCATCGACAACGCCGGTACACTCCATGGCAACCTCTACATCATCGGCGGCGGCGACCCTATGCTGGGTTCGTTCCGCTACAGGCAGACATGCCCCGACTCTATCTTCGCCCTATGGTACCGCGCCATCAAGAACATCGGCATCAAGAAGATCGACGGCCGGATATGCTACGATGCCACCATCTTCGACAACCAGCTGCTGCACGACACCTGGCAATGGGGCGACGTGGGCAACTACTACGGCTGCGGCGCGTCGGGACTCAACTTCCACGAGAACCTTTTCTTTGTCTACTTCAATCCGGGCAAGCGGCAGGGCTATCTGGCCGATGTGGATTCCTACGCGCCGGCCAACATCGACGTGCGTGTGCAGAACGAGGTGACCACGGGCCCGGCCGGCTCGGGCGACCGGGTCATCGTCTATGGCGACCCCACGTCGCCGCTGCGTGTGTGCCGCGGGACGGTGCCGCTGGGACAGCCGCATTTCGCCGTGCGCGGTGCCTTGCCCAATCCTCCCGAGGCCTGCGCCCGCCTGTTCTCGCTCTATCTGAGGAAACACCAGGTGAGCATCGCCAACAGCCCCACCGAGGTGTTCTCGCGCCAGGACACGCTGACACCCATTGTGGAATACAACTCTAACACCTTCTACGAGATAGCGCAGTACACCAACTTCACCAGCAACAACATCTACGCGGAAAGCATCTTCAAGTACCTGGGCTACATGAACAACGGCAAAGGCAGCTATGCCAACGGCGCCAAGGCGGTGAAGGATTTCTTCAAGAAGCAGGGGCTGGAATCGTCAGGCGTCCATATCGTCGACGGCAGCGGCCTTTCGCGCTCCAACCGCGTGACGGCCGATTTCCTCTGCCGTTACCTCACCGCTGTGTCGAAGATGCCGATATACAACGACTTCTCGATGACGCTGGGCAAGGTGGGCGAGAGCGGCACGGTGCGCAACTTGCTGCCCGACCTGCCGAAAGGGGTCACCATGCGCATGAAGAGTGGCAACATGGACGGCGTGTGCGGATATGCCGGCTATGTGACCACGGCCAGCGGCGACCTGCTATGCTTTGCCGCCATCTGCAACGAGTTCGACTGCACAGGCAGCCAGATGAAGTCCAAGATGACCAAGATTCTCTACGAGATTGGGAAACTCTGACCCCGCCGACCGCCCTTCCCCGACGCTCCCCACGCCCGTCTGGAGCCACTTTTGCCAGCACATTCATAACACTCTGAAAAACAACCCCCGTTTTTCCGCGCTAATAGAAGCACGGTTTTATGCCCGACAGAAGCGTGGTTTTATTGGCAACAATAGTGCGGTTTTATCGACCATAAAAGCATGGTTTCGTTGGCGTTCCCCAACGGGGCCTCGCACCGAAGCATCTACCGACCTATATAAACGCATGATAATATGATACCTTACAGGTATCGTCCGCAGGCGGTGCCACTCATCTCCCGAAGAGCAACCTTGACGAGTAGCGTCCCGATACCATTATTTTTTGTATTTTTGCAAACACATCCGTTCCGAAGAACGGACGCAGACATATCGCAATCAATACAATAAAGAATATCAACCCATGCAGAAAGCCAACTGGAAAACACAAATCTACTCCTACATCCTGGTCATCCTGGGCAGCGCCATGTTCGCTGTCGGGGACGTGATGTTTGTCAACCCCTACCACATGGCCCCTGGCGGCACCTATGGTCTCTCCAACGTGTTCAACACGCTGTGGCCATGGCGCATCTCGCTCTACGCCATCTGCATGGACATCCCGCTGCTGATCATCGGCACGTGGGTGCTCGGGCCCAAGTTCGGCGTGAAGACGGTGGTGTCGACCATCCTGATATTCTGCTTCACCTTCGTGCTGGAGGGCTGGTGGGGCTACAAGCCGCTCATCCACGACGGCGACTTCGTCATGGGCGTGGTGGCCGACCCTGGGACGATGGTGCCGTTCCAAGACAAGTCGGGCGAGATGGTGGGCTATTTCCGACCCGACTATTTCCTCAACACGCTGGTGGGCGGACTCATATACGGCCTGGCCATAGGACTGGTGTTCCGCTCAGGCGCCACATCGGGCGGCAGCGACATCATCTCAATGATATTCCACAAGTTCACCAAGATATCGCTGGGCACGCTGACCCTCATCGTGGACGGCTGCATCACCCTGACCTCCTTCATCGCCTTCAAGGACATCCGCCTCCCGATATACTCCATACTGCTCATCTTCATTGAGAGCAAAGTCATCGACCTGGTGGTAGACGGAATCAAGTCGTACAAGACCGCCTTCATCGTGACCGAGAAGATTGACGAGGTGCGAGACTTCATCATCAACGAGCTGGAGCGCGGCGGCACCTGTTTTGCCGGCACCGGACTCTATCAGGGCAACGAACGCAAGATGATATATGTCACCCTGAGCCGCACCGACCTGGTGAAACTGAAATCCAACCTGCGACTGCTCGACCCGCAGGCCTTCGTCAACATCATCGAATCGTCCGAAATCATGGGTCTCGGCTTCAAAGCCCTGCCCGAGGAATAACGCCGTATGAAGGTACTCCAGCTCTGCATCAAGCCACCCTACCCGCCCGTCGACGGTGGCGCGCTGGCCATGAACAGCATCACCCAGGGACTGCTGGCCCAGGACTGCGAGGTGCGCGTACTGTCGGTGTGCTCCGATAAGCACCCCGTCGACCGGCAGCGCATGACCGACGAATATCGTGAGCGCACCCGTTTCGAAGCCGTGTATGTGGACCTGCGGTTGCACCCATTGGAAGCCGCCGTGGCGCTGCTCTGCGGCGAGTCGTACCACGTGAAGCGTTTCGAGAGCGACGAGTTCGAACAGCGGCTTGCCGACATCCTGCGCAACGAAACGTTCGACATCATCCACGTGGAAAGCATCTTCCTCACCCCCTACCTGCCCGTCATCCGACGGCTGAGTCAGGCATCGGTGGTGCTACGTGCCCATAACGTGGAGCACCAGATATGGCAGCGGACCGCCGCCCAGACCTCCAACCCACTGAAACGATGGTATCTCAAGCAACTGTCGCTAACCCTGCGGACCTACGAGCTGGAGCACATTAACGACTACGACGGCGTGGTATGCATCACACGTCCCGACGCCCAATACTTCCAAGCCAACGGCTGCCGCCGCCCCGTGACGGACATCCCCTTCGGCATTGCATCGCCCGAACTAGCCGACAACGTGGGCGTGGAGGAGAACACCCTGTTCCATATCGGCTCGATGGACTGGATGCCCAACGAAGAGAGCATCCGCTGGTTCCTACGCGAAGTGTGGCCGATGCTGCACCGCGAGCTACCCCAGGTGCGTCTCTATCTGGCAGGACGCAAAATGCCGCGCGACCTGATGGAGCTGCAGACCGACGGCGTGACCGTAGTGGGCGAGGTACCCGATGCCAACTACTTTATCGCCTCCAAACAAATCAACATCGTCCCCCTACTCTCCGGCAGCGGCATACGCGTCAAGATAATCGAGGCCATGTCTATAGGCAAACCCGTGGTCACCACCACCATCGGTGCCCAAGGTATCGACTACACCGACGACGAAAACCTGCTCATCGCCGACACCCCCGCAGATTTCGTGCGGCAGATAAGCCGCTGCGTGAACGACAAAGACTTCTGCCAACGCATCGGCCAAAACGCCTTCAACCTCATAGCCACCCACTACGACAACGACGCCCTTGCCCAACGGCTGCTGGCTTTCTACCAACGGCTGCTCCCGAGGAGAAAGAACGCTGACGGGCAATAAAAAAAGCATTTAGGAGTTATTATACCAACACAATACCCATCATTATGCGCAGGTTCCTATTGCTTACCCTCGGTCTTATACTGTCGTCAATTACGATGGCACAAGTGCAAATCCGCGTACCCGCCACCCGCGTGTCATTCGAATTTCCCGACAATAGCTGGAAGTTTCTGGAGACCATCAATGTGGATGCCACCACAACGGTATACCTTTATTCATATAAAGGCGGCATCGTCGTGGACAAACAAGGCGACACCGTGCTGCCCAACCTGCGCATTTATGTCCGCACTGGCTACAAGCCGTCGGTCTACGACCTCATAACGGAACGTTACATGCAACAGCCCTTCCAGTCGATAGACGAATACAGCCAAGGATTGCCGGCTGAAGGCCTGGGATACATCGGCGGCCATCAGAACACACAAGACGGAAAATACTACAAGTTCCGCATGATATACTTCAAAGATAACACTACCGCTTTCGAATTCCGTATCACTACGACGCTGGACACCTACGACATTATGGAGCAAGAATTCGAGCGCATACTAAAATCTGTCAAAATTGAGTCCTAAATGATGAAAAAGCTGTTCCTGCTGCTCACTATCATATCGCTGACGCTGACTGCTGTAGCACAGGTCGACGAGTCGGTGGCCACCGACTACAAGTCACAATACTCCCGCCTCTACAAAAGCTATCTGAAAGACACCGCCGACGTTGCCAATCTCCTGGCCCTTGCCGACTTCTATTCCAAACGCGACAATCCCCTCTGGGATCTGCCTACTTCGATGTACTACCTGCTCCGTGCCGAGAGCATATACATCGACATGGTGAAGGACGACTCCAAATACCGCAAAGTGTCGCGTCTGGTAAAAAAGAAGATTACCGTCAACTCCATACGGGAAAAGAAAGCACAAACCGTCAACGACGCCCTGAATTACGTATCCGGCAACGAATATATCAGCAGCGAGAACCTCAACAATCTGGCTATGGCCTTCAAATCGAACCGCGCCATACTGCAGCATATCGAGACACGCCGCATGCAGCAGGCCTTCACCAACGCCAAGAAAACCAACGCGCTGACAGCATACAACGAAATCCTTAAGAAATACAACGGCACCGAGACTGCCCAAGCCGCCCACCGCGAGATGCTCCATGTGGCCGACTCCCTGTGCGGCAAGGCCCATACCCACGCCGAAATCGACGCCCTGACGGCTATGTATCTCGATGTGCCGGGCATCGCCAACATTGCCAGCCGCCGCAAAGCGACGCTGGATTACCCCCGTGTGGCCAAGGAAAACACACTCAAGGGCTATCGCGAATTCCTTTCGCTGTACCCCGATTGCGATGAATATGTGGAAGTCCTCGACAAAATTGACAGCTTGGTAGCCGACGAATACGCCTCGATGAAGACCCCTCAGCAGTACGCCGATTTCGTCAAGAACAACAGGGAGAACACCTTGGCCGAACAGGCATTGGCCACACTACGCTACAAGATACGCAACGAACACGATGCCGTTGCCGCCAAAGTATATCTGGCCAACTTCCCTCTCGATGCCGAATACAACGAGATATACCGTATATTCTACTCGTGGCACACCGCCGAAGGCAACGCCGACCCCATACTCCGCTTCAAGAAGCAGCATCCCTCGTTCCCTTTCATGGATGCGGTGAATGCCGATTTGACCGCAGCACAGCGTCACGACAAGATTAACTTCATGCAGCCCTATCAAGAGCATGAATACTCGCTCTATGCCGGCTATGCACGTCGCCTGACAGGCAAGCGGCTGGCCTTGGTGGCTCTGCAACGCACCCTGCAGCAACAGATAGCCCGCCACGACTGGAGTGGAGCCGCCGTACGGGTGTCCTCATTCGATGAGATAACACTCGATGCCTGCATGCCCGAAGCCAAAGAGATTGAAACAATACTGACGGCCCCCACCGACAGCCGCAAGCTGGCCACCAGCGTGCTCCCCAGCTCCAGCAACGCCTACAATGCTGTTCTCTACCCAGGCAACGAATACCTATACTTCACCCGTGTGGCCGACAATGACACCTCCATCCGCATCGCACGACGGGACAACTCCAAATGGAAGATACTGGGTGGCACACGTTTCGCCAACATGCCCAACAGCGGATTGACCGTCTACGGTTTCTTCGACCATGGCCGAAAGATGCTGCTGGGTAAGAACGGAGACATCTGCGTCGCTGAGCTCAACGACACAGCGTGGATGGTGACCGAGATACTGCCCTATCCTATAAATACCGACTACTTTGACGGCGACGCCTCCATGCTGCCCGACGGATCAGGCATGCTGCTGGTGTCCGACCGTCCCGAGGGGCACAACCTGCAACAGTCGCACGCCTATTTCCACGGCGACACCGCTATGGCCACCGACATCTACTTCATTCCCCGCACCGCCCACGGATGGGGTACACCAGTCAACCTGGGCTCGACTATCAACAGCGCCTACTGTGAACGCAGTCCTGTGATGAGCCGCGACCTGAAGACACTCTACTTCACCACCGACGCACGAGGGCTGGGATACAGCGACGTATATGAGGCCACACGTTCCAACATGAACGGATGGACAGAATGGACCACGCCGCAGAATTTCGGCAAAGAGGTCAACACAGGATTCAACGAAAGTTCCGTGACGTTGGCGGACGACGGCGGCACGCTGTTGGTGTGCTCCAACGGACAAGGGCAACGCTACGGCTGCAGTAGCGTCACCCTCTCAAGCCAAACGGTAACGCCAGGGTTCCGCGAGGTACTGATCTCCTCGCCCAAAGTCGAAAGCTTGGTGCGCATCTACGAATGGCAGACGCAGCAGCTGGTGGCCGAACAAACCATCACGCCGCAGAGCCCCATGACCCTCAGTTTGCAAAGCAGCAAACGTTATGTAGCCCTCAGCTCCGCCAACCCCAACTACCTCACCGCCTCCGTCATATTCACCCCTTCGGGCAAGAACATCACCTTCCGTTCCAACTCCACCAGCGAGCTGCTACAGTCGGGCGAATGGACGGCGCTGCCCGCTGTGCGCTTCGAGCCGAACGGCAGCACTCTGCTCACCACGGGCGAACTAGAATTGGACAACCTGGCATTCTTCCTCGTGTCCAACCCCGGCTGTCAGGTTGAAATCCGCGTACACGCCGCCGGCAACGACGATGCCAAATGCTTCAATATCTCCAAGCAACGCGGGCAAACCATCAAGAAATATCTGCAAAACAATGGAGTGAGCGCCTATCAAATAGTCGTGTCCAACTATGGCAACAGCGTGGTTCACCGCGATGCCACAATGCCCGAAGTGCTGGTGTCATTCTCCTATTGACGGTAGCCAGCGCAACCCTCTGCATCTCACAAGTTATCAACAATCTGCTGCGGATTTCTTTTACGAAAGAGCCGCAGGCGATTGTTTTTTTTATGATATTTTTGCATCGTCGAAACTATATCCAAAGCAGTCGCCCACACTTTGGCAGTATTATCATAACGCACAAAAACACAGCATTATGGAACAGCACACGACCATCGCATTCCAAGGAAGGATTCTCCGCTACCGCGACGAAGGCCGCGAATATCCGCAGACGCTGGTGCTCCTGCACGGCTTCATGCAAAACCTTGATGTATGGACGCCCTACACCCTTGCCCTCATGCGTCAGATGCGCATCATCACCATCGACCTGCCCGGCCACGGATACAGCGCCATATACGGCGATACCCACACGATGGAATTCATGGCCGAAGCGGTAAAGGCCGTGCTCAACGATGCCGGCGTGAAGCAATGCGTTATGGTGGGCCACTCGATGGGCGGGTATGTCACCCTCGCCTTTGCCGACAAGTATCCCGAAATGCTGCGCGGCTTCGGGTTGCTCCATTCCCATGCTTTGGCCGATTCCGAGGTCATCCGCGAACGGCGTATCGACGACTGCCAGCAAGCGGTGGAGAACCGCGCCGAATATGTGCTGCGTTTCATCCCCAATCTGTTCGACGAGTGCAACCGGGAGCGCCTCGTGCAGGAAATCAAGGACCTCACCGACCTCAGCATCAACACCCAGACGGAAAGCATCGTGGCCGCCCAGCGGGGCATGTCCCTGCGTCCGTCGCGCATCCATGTGCTGCAGAACGCCAACGTGCCAGTGCTCTTCGTCTACGGCAAAAACGACAGCCGTCTGCCGCTGGAGATAGCCGTATCGCAAGCCATGCTGCCCCAGCACGCCGAGATACTGCTGCTCGACCATGTGGGACACATGTCGCATATCGAATGCAGCGAATATGTGAAGAGCCGTATCAAAAATTTCGTCGACGTCTGCTACCTCTAACCGCAGATTCACCTCCCTCACCCTCAAGTCCGCATAAAGCGCAATACCATGAATGCGACCGTAGAAATCATCATCACCAACACCAACGAGCGCGTCAGCGTGCCCCAAGGCAGCTGCCTGGCCGACCTCGCCAAACAGCGCCAGAGCTTGTGCCAATATCCCATTCTCGGAGCCCTGGTCAACAACGAACTCACCCAACTCCAATACCGCATCTACAACCCCAAGTGCGTGCGTTTCATCGACATCACCCACAAGCTGGGCATGCGCATGTACACCAACTCGCTCACCTTCATGCTCTACAAGGCAGTGCGCGACTGCTATCCCGAAGCGCGACTCTCGGTGGAGCACTCGATGCTGAACGGGCTCTATTGCACCATCGACATGAAAGGCACTCAACAGGAGCCCTCCAACATAGACATCGCCAAAACGGTGAGGGAACGCATGCTGGAGTTGGAGAAGGCCAACCTGCCTTTCGAGCACCGCACCATGCTGCTCGGCGACGCCCTCAAGCTGATTGAGCACGAGAATATCCCCCATACCTACCGCCTGCTTGAGAACCTGAGCCAGCTGTACATCCAGATGCAGTCGCTGGACGGCACGCCTCACAAGCTGGAGTCGCAGCTCGTACCCTCCACAGGGCTCCTCACCTGCTGGGACTTCCGCCCCTTCGAAGAGGGCTTCCTGCTGCAATGTCCCGACCCCTACCATCCCGAGAAACTCTCGCTCTACCAAGAGACACCCAAGTTGTTCAACATCTTCAAGGAGCACCGCAACTGGGTGCAGCTGCTGCAAGTGCCCACCATCAACGAGCTGAACCGCACCGTGCGCGACCATCAGGAAGACCATTTCATCCATGTGGCCGAAGCATTGCACGAGAAGAAATTCGCCACCATCGCTGACCAGATCTACCAGCGGCGCGACCAGGTAAAGATAGTGCTGTTGGCAGGCCCCTCGTCGTCGGGCAAGACCACCAGCTGCCGCCGCCTCGCCGTGCAGCTCGCCGTATTGGGCTTCAAGGTGCACCAGCTCTCGCTGGACGACTATTTCCTGCCCCGCAGCCAGACGCCGCGCGACGCCAACGGAGAGCTCGATTTCGAATGCATCGAGGCACTCAACATACCGCTGCTCAACGACCACCTGCTGCGCCTCTTCAACGGCGAAGAGGTGAAGATGCCCACCTTCGACTTCCTCAAAGGCGAACCCGTCTATACCGGCAAGACCCTCTGCCTGCGCGACGCGGAGCCCTACGACACCGGCATCCTGCGCCCACAGCCACTCCTGCTCGTCGAAGGCATCCACGCCCTCAACCCCAAGCTGACCGCCCAGCTGCCCGACGAATGGAAGTTCCGCATCTATGTGTCGGCACTCACGCAGATAGCCATCGACGCCCAGAACGTCATCCACAGCTCCGACAACCGCCTGCTGCGACGCATCGTGCGCGACTTCAACTTCCGCGGCTATTCCGCCTACGACACCCTGCGGCGCTGGGACAGCGTGCGCAGCGGCGAAGAGAAGCACATCTTCCCCTTCCAGGAAAACGCCGACATCATGTTCAATTCCGCCCTCCTCTACGAACTGGGCGCCCTGCGGCCCCTGGTGGAGCCCCTGCTCAAGAAAGTGCCCGAAAACACCGAAGAGTTCGCCGTCGCCAAACGACTGCTCAATTTCGTGGAACTCATCGAACCCATCGACACCAAATACATCCCACAGCCCTCCATCCTGAGAGAGTTCCTCGGCAACAGCGCCTTCAAATACTAAGCACGCGCAAACATAAGAAAGCATCAAATCAGAAAGCCCCATTGACGGGAGTCGGCAACGGCCAACGTCAATGGGGCATTCCTTTTGAGAAAACTATTGAGCGACAAACGGGGTTCGAACCCGCGACCTGCAGCTTGGGAAGCTGCCGCTCTACCAACTGAGCTATTGTCGCATCGGGCCGACACTACGGCCACATCATTTGCACATAGTAACTGCAGCAGTTGTGTTTTATTGTGTGTCCCGCACATTTTTTTTGCCACATATCCTCGCAGCATCCCATCACCAACTGACCGACAACAACTTATCAACCATAAAGCATCCACCAATTACCTACCAGCCACCCATCAGCCACCTACTGGCAACATACTGTCTACCTACTGTCCACCTACTAGTTACCTACTAGTTACCTACTAGTACCCCTAGAATTACTCTAGAATTACCCTAGAATTACTCTAGAATTACCCTAGAATTTGGCTAGAATTAGAGAAGATAAAATTCCGAAGAAATTGTGCGGAGCATGCGCCCGTTCATGGTATTGGGAAAGAACATCCAAAACATATTGTGTCAACGGCGTATTTTTGTCCGTAGTATGCCACCACAAAAATATTTTTTGCGCCCCCTTGCAACGATCAAAATTCATGGATAATTCACGGCGACTTTTATTAAACTACCCATACAGCAATTCACGTTTATGTTCACAGAAATCCCCATATAATTGACCATGAATTTATCAAGATGGTGTTGCGGTATAATTCACTTTTGGTTGCAATGCTATTGCGACATACAGAACTTTCCGCTACTGCACACTATTTCTGGGGGATTGGCGTTAATATTAATAGGGGTATTTAAATATTACGACAATATGCAGAAAAATGTAATCACAATATCTTTTGTTGCCATAATGATGGTTGGCTGTGGCAAAGAAAAACAGCCAGAATCCGAACCTGAGCCGACTATGACCATTGTTGATGTAACAGATGGCACTATAAAAGCACCGTTCTCAATCGGTGATGGCAAAGTTGTGTATTTTTCTCAAGGCAATTTGCAATACAAAGCCACAACAAACGAATGGCGTTTTGCAGAAGAACAATATGATGTTATTGGAGAAGACAACAAAAACATTTCTGCATCATATAGTGGTTGGATTGACCTCTTTGGATGGGCTACAAGTGGGTATCAAAATAATTACCCTTACTCTACATCAACAGAAAGCAATGTCTTGGAGGATATTTCTGGAACACAATATGACTGGGGACAAAATGCCATTATAAATGGAGGAAACCAACAAGGATTATGGCGTACTCTAACACGCACGGAGTGGGAAAACCTCATGTCAAGATGGGATTCAGAACAGCAAGATTTTAGGTGCTACAGGGTACGGATAAATGGAGTCTATGGCCTCCTTCTTGTCCCTGACAATTGGAAGTGGGGGGCAAGTGGTGTTGGGTATGCGCCATACTGCAAAGAAGAAATATCAGATTCCAAATGGAGAAATTGGCAGAAATATGGAGCTGTTTTTCTTCCAGAAGAGGGCAGTATTCATCAGAACTCTGTGAGTGATACGGTGACGTATCAAAGTTGGGATTATGGATATTGGTCATCAACTCCATATGCGACGAATTATGTGGGTTATGTCTATTATGTAGAATGGGGTATTTGTGGAGAAAAAGATATAAACTATTCTGGATTGAGAAAGCAAGGTTATTGTGTACGCCTTGTTAGGGATAAACAATAACATTGTCGCGTTCACTAGACCTTACCCTCAGCAATCAAAATCACATGGATAATTCATGGCAACTCGCGTTTTATATTTACATAATTTTCTTGTAATTAACAATAAAACTAGACGTTTCTACACAGCATCGGAGATGCTGAATCTCAATAACACCATACTAAGCGACCGTAGGGAGCGCAGTTTGGTGAAACAGTATGGCTGTGACATAGATGCGTCTCGAAGAGACGCGACCTTATCGACATGTGGCGTATCTTCGACACGCATGTCTGTGTATGTAATTGCATAACACCACACTGCGCAGATGCTTAGTGTGGTGTTATTGAAACTGCGTGTCTTCGACACGCCCCCCAACAGCAACCCAAATTAATGGATAATTAGATGGCAATTCGTGTTTAAACCTCTCACACAGCAATTCGTGCTCTATATTCACATGAATTTTCATGTAATTGACCATGAATTATATGCCAATGTCCAAAGACCTTCAACATTTCTTACCTTATGGCACAATCATATTGTGTGCCATATTTGCGACAATAAAATATTTTTGCGATCTTTGCAACGACAAACCCATGGATGAATATCCGTATAACTATCGCAGAAACAACACAATAAACAATCCTGCAACGATGAGAACGAAAGGAATAAAACTGGCCGTGATGCTGCTGGCGGTGCTGGCGGCTGGCGGCTGCGCCCGTCAAACAGAGACGCCCTACAGCGGCAAGATGCAGTTCCGCGACTTGGGCAATACCGGCATCCGCGTGGCCGAGATTGGCATCGGGTGCGAAGTGTTCGAGGAGCTGGACACCGCGCAGTCGCGCGCCTATATGGACGTGGCCCTCGACAGCGGCATCAACTACATCGACATCTACGACGCCAACCCCACCGTGCGCAGCAACATCGGCTACGCCCTCCGCGGACGCCGTGAGAAGATGAACATACAAGGCCACATCGGCTGCTACTGGAACCATGAGCTGAACCAATACGAACGCACGCGCGACGTGAGCAAAGCCAAGCAGGGCTTTGACGACCTGCTCCAACGGCTGGCTACCGACCATGTGGAGGTGGGCATGATGCACATCTTCGACGATATGGCCGACTGGGACAGCATCCCGGGCAGCGCCTATATGAAATATGTGCAGCAGCTGAAGTCCGAGGGCAAAATCAAGCATATCGGCATGAGCAGCCACAATCCCGCTGTAGCCCTCGCCGCCGCCAAAAGTGGGCTGGTGGAGGTCATCATGTTCAGCATCAACCCCGCATTCGACCGCGTGGTGTCCGGCGCCGACGCCTGGAACCCGGAAAGCTACAAGAACATGCTGCCCGGCATCGACCCCGTGCGGCAAAAGCTCTACGACTACTGCGCCCAGAACGGTATCGCCATCGTGGTGATGAAGGTGTTCGGCGGCGGCGGACGCCTGCTCGACGCCGAGAGATCGCCTCTCGGTTTCGCCCTCACCACCACGCAATGTCTGGCGTATGCACTCGCCAAACCCTGCGTGTCGGTAGCCCTGTGCGGCACCAGCAACGTGGAACAGCTGGTGGAGGACCTGCGCTACGTGAACGCCACCGAACAAGAGAAAGCGTACAACACCGCCCTGCAAAACATCGGGAACACCATCACCGACAAAGCGGCAACCACTTCCTCCACTACCACCACCACGGAAAGCACCCCGACGGCATCGCAGAGCTGCGCCAAGCAGGCCGACTGCGGCAACTGCACCTACTGCGGACATTGCTCCCCCTGCCCCGTGGGCATCAACATCGCCCGTGTGAACCAGCTGCTCGACAAAGCCAAAGGGCACAAGACCGTCCCCGCCGATGTGGCAGCCGAATACAAAGCGCTGGAGCACCACGCCAGCGAGTGCATCGGCTGCGGCGCCTGCGAACGGCGCTGCCCCTTCGACGTCCCCGTGCGACAGAAGATGCAGGAAGCCGCCCAGACCTTCGGCTATTGACCCCGTAAGAAGCTCTTAAAAAAAACAAATAACACTCTCGTTTGTTGGAAGATACAGCAACATCCACCCAATATGCCCTTTGGCAGCGAAAACAAGACAAATTTGATAACTTCTACCTCATTTTGAGCAATATCAAAACGGCATTCCTTCCAGATGGCAACGAAAAAGCAGATTTATAAATACATAAAAATCAATAAATTCTAATCTATCAACAAAAAAAAGTTCATAAAGTCCTTGCCAAATCAAAATTAAGTAGTACTTTTGCAACTCCAAAACAAAAAGAAAATGGCAAAGAAAAATAAAGACGCAAGAGTGCAGGTAATATTGGAATGCACCGAGCAGAAGAACAGCGGAGTACCCGGTATGTCGCGTTACGTCACGACCAAGAACAAGAAGAACACCCCTGAACGTCTGGAACTGAAGAAATACAACCCGTTCCTGAAGAAAGTCACCGTACACAAAGAAATCAAATAATAAGGAAGGAATAGAACTATGGCAAAGAAAGTTGTTGCAACCCTGAAGACCGCCACAGGCAAGAGCTATGCGAAAGTTATCCGCATGGTGCGCTCGCCCAAGACCAATGCCTATACATTCGCAGAGGAAGTGATTCCCTCTGACAGCGTCCAGGAATACTTGAAGAAGAAATAATTTTTATTGAATAAATCTCCCCGAACAAGGGAATTTTATGGGTTTTCATAATGAGAGTTCCTGCTGTGAAGCAGGAGCTTTTTTTATGTCCCTGCGGCATATCTCCACTTTTTTTCGTATCTTTGCAAAATCTATTATCTAAACGCTATGGGATTGTTCTCCATTTTCAGTAAAGAGAAGAAAGCCACGCTGGACAGCGGACTTGCCAGAACCAAGGAAGGATTCTTCGCCAAACTCTCCAAGACGGTGCTGGGCAAATCGTCGGTCGACGACGAGGTGCTCGACAACCTGGAAGAGTTGCTCATCTCGTCGGATGTTGGCGTGGACACCACCCTGAAAATCATCGCCAACATACAAGATCGCGTGAAGCGCGACAAATATATCGGCATCGGCGAGCTGAACGGCATCCTCAAAGGGGAGATTGCCACGTTGCTGAACCAGCACCACAACGACGAGTTCGAAGACTTTGCCTCCCCGCTGCCCAAGAAACCCTACGTCATCCTCGTGGTGGGCGTCAATGGTGTAGGCAAGACCACCACCATCGGCAAACTCGCCTACCAGTTCAAGCAAGCCGGCAAAAGCGTGATGCTGGGCGCCAGCGACACCTTCCGCGCTGCCGCCGTGGATCAGCTCACCATCTGGAGCGAGCGCGTGGGCGTGCCCATCGTGCAACAGGGCATGAACGCCGACCCCGCCTCGGTGGCATACGACACGCTGCAGTCGGCCTTAGCCAAAGACACCGACGTCGTGCTGATTGACACCGCAGGGCGGTTGCACAACAAGGTAGGGCTGATGAACGAGCTAACCAAGATAAAGAAAGTGATGCAAAAGCTGGTGCCCGACGCGCCGCACGAAGTGCTGCTGGTGCTGGATGCCTCCACCGGACAGAACGCCATCGAGCAGGCACGCCAGTTCACCGCCGCCACCGAGGTCAACGCCCTCGCCGTCACCAAGCTGGACGGCACCGCCAAGGGCGGCGTCATCGTCGGCATCAGCGACCAGTTCAAGATACCCGTGCGATATATAGGCCTCGGCGAGAGAATGACCGACCTGCAGGTCTTCAACGCCTACGAATTTGTAGAATCGCTCTTCGGGGAGAAATAGCATCCATGAAAGTAAACATCATCACCCTCGGATGCTCCAAGAACACCGTTGACTCGGAGAACATCGCCGGCCATCTGCGCAAAGCCGGCATCGACGTCTACTTCGACCGCGCAAAGAACGACTGCGATGTGGTCATCGTGAACACCTGCGGCTTTATCGGCGACGCCAAGGAAGAGTCGGTCAACACGTTGCTGCAACAAGTGGAAGTCAAAACCAACGGCCGCAAACGCCGCCGTATCATCGCAGCCGGATGCCTGGTGGAGCGCTACCGTGACGAGCTGCGGCGCGAGATTCCCGAGATTGATGCCTTCTATGGCGTCCACGAGTGGGACGACCTGATAAAATCCCTGGTACGCGACAGCCGCGCACCCTTCGAAGCCGAACGTACCCTCAGCACCCCGACGCACTATGGCTACCTCAAGATCTCGGAGGGCTGCAACCGCCGATGCGCCTACTGCGCCATACCGATGATACGCGGCGCCCACAAATCGCGCCCCATCGACGACCTCGTGGCCGAAGCGCAACAGATGGTTGAAGGCGGCGTGAAGGAGATTATCGTCATCGCACAGGACACCACCTACTACGGCCGCGACCTCTACGGCCGTTGCCGGTTGGGCGACTTGCTGGAGCGGCTCGCCACCGAGAGCGGCGCCGCCTGGATACGCCTGCACTACACCTTCCCCACCTCGTTTCCCGAAGACGCCATCGAGGTGATACGCCGACACGACAATATCTGCAACTACATAGACATTCCCCTGCAGCACATCGACAGCGGCATCCTGCGTTCCATGCAACGCGGCATCGACCGCGAGGGGACGCTATGCCTGCTGGAGAAATTCCGCCAGCAGTTGCCCGACGTAGCCATACGCACCACCCTCATCGTGGGATACCCCGGCGAGACAGAAGAGCAATTCCAAGAGCTCAAACAGTTTGTGGCCGACACACGCTTCGACCGCATGGGCGTTTTCGCCTATTCCCCCGAGGAAGGCACCCCGGCTTACGCCCTCGGCGACCCTGTGGAGGAGGCGGAAAAACAACGCCGCGTCGACGAGCTGATGGCGCTGCAGGAGCAGATATCGCTCGAGAAGAACGAAGCCAAAGTGGGACACACCTTCAAAACCATCATCGACCGCCAAGAAAGCGACTACTGGGTGGGGCGCACAGAGTACGACTCGCCCGAGGTGGACGACGAGGTGCTGGTATACTCGTCGCGGCCGCTGAAAATCGGCGAATTCTACGACGTCACCATCACAGAAGCTTTGGAGAACGACCTCATCGGCACCTTGCAGACCTCCTGAGAGCACCTACGCCAGCCGACACAAGAGAGATACCCATTTTTTCCAACAACGGAATGCCCAAATTAAGAGCCCTCCACAAGGGCTCTGCAAGAAAATTTGGCGAAGCAGAGAAACTTTTTTCAACAATTTCTGAAAAAGATGTATCTTTGCAAATTCGTTAGTGTGCGAAAATGAAGAGGAATATTGACACAATTGTACAATTTAGCGGTTTAAAACCAGGTATTTACGAGTATAATTATCGGTTAGACGGGAGTTTCTTTTCGACCTTTGAAAACGAAAATTTGCGCGACGGGGTTGTTGATTTTAACGTACAATTGGAGAAAACTGAACGGACAATGATGTTCACTTTTTCATTTTCCGGAACTGTGAAGGCGGAGTGCGACAGATGTCTGGGAGAGATTGATGTGCCAGTTGAAGGAGAAGAGACCCTGTGTGTGAGATTCAGCGACACCGAGCAGAGTGACAACGAAGATGTGGCCATCCTCCCCGAGGGGGCCTACCAGATAGACCTGGCACAATGGATGTACGAATACGTAGCGGTGGCCATCCCTATGCAGCACGTGCATCCAGACGACGAAGAGGGACATCCGACCTGCGACCCCGAAATGCTGAAATACCTCGGCAAGGGACGCGCCGACGACAACGACGGGACATCGGAAAACCCGACAGACGAAGTGGACCCACGATGGGCAAAACTTCTTGATTTGAAATAAATAATAATAAAAAATTAATAATTATGCCACATCCAAAACACAGATTCTCACAGACAAGAACTGCAAAGAGAAGAACGCATGACAGTCTTACAGCTGCTCAGCTGACTACTTGCAGCAACTGTGGTGCACAGGTTATGTACCACCATGTATGCCCCGAGTGTGGGTACTACAGAGGAAAACTCGCTATCGAGAAGAACCCCGAGAAATAGTTTTCCGCAAAGTTGCAAAACAACAGAAAGACGTCCCGAACAAGGACGTCTTTTTTGTTATTCGCAACAAAAAATCAAAATTTCTAACTCTAACCTAAGTCTGACTTTACGCTAACTTTGACATACCCCCAAATGTGCACACAAATCACCTTGGAATTGGCCAGCAATTGATATTCCCATAACAGCGACGAAGACGCTGAATCTCAATATCACCACACGAAACGTAGTGCCGTGTGGCGCAGAAAAGCGCCTTCTTTTGTGCGTCTCGAAGAGACGCCACCTTGTCGACCTGTGGCGTCTCTTCGAGACGCTTGAGTGTATATATGGCTTACTATCACCACACTACGCCTGAGGCTTAGTGTGGTGTTTTTGAGATAGCGTGTCACCGACACGCCTCATTCGCTAACCTAATTCACGGCAATTCGTGTTGGAGTTTCATGCACAAAAGAAACGGGGACATCCGTTTGGACGTCCCCGTTTCTTTGATTTGTGAGGTTCGTTTTATTTAACGTTTTTCTTCACATCCTCGACAAAAGGTTTAGCCGGTTTGAAGGCAGGAATGTAGTGAGCGGGCACCACAACGGAGGTGTTTTTGGAGATGTTGCGGCCAATTTTCTCAGCTCTTTTCTTCACGATGAAGCTGCCAAAACCACGGAGATAGACGTTCTCGCCAGAGGCCATCGTCTCTTTCACAACGCCCATGAACTCTTCTACAATTGCTTGAATAGCAACCTTTTCGATGCCAGTCTTGTTGGCAATCTCAGATACGATTTCTGCTTTTGTCATGTCTTAAACTTTTTTGAATTATTAATGGTTAAATGTTTTCCAAACGGACGGCAAAAGTACAAAAAAATTTGATAGTACAACCATTTAGACGAAATATTTTTTGAAAATATTCTTGAATTAACATTTTCTAACGCCTCGCAAGCCGCCCGGAAACGGTTTCGATTTTGTGGCAGGAGAACACCTCCGAAATTCAAAATAATCATAAAAAAGTGGTGAGGAACGCGCACAGGCGCGATATATAAAAAATAAATATTATATTTGCAATCACTATAAAAATGCCAACAAAATTATACCAAACTGATAATGAGACCTGATTTTTCGAAAGTCGACATCAAAGCTCAAGACAAAAAGAAAGAATCCTTTGAGCAATGGGAAAAAGAAAACCATATAGAGAAGAACTGGCGCACGCCAGAGCAGATTGACGTGAAGCCCGCCTACGGCAAGGACGACCTCGCCGGGATGGAGCATCTGAACTATGCCGCAGGCATCGCTCCTTTCCTCCGCGGCCCCTACAGCACGATGTATGTCATGCGTCCCTGGACGGTGCGCCAATATGCTGGTTTCTCCACCGCCGAGGAGAGCAACGCCTTCTACCGCCGCAATATCGCAGCAGGTCAGAAAGGCCTCTCGGTGGCCTTCGACCTTGCCACCCATCGCGGCTACGACTCCGACCATGAGCGCGTGGTAGGCGACGTGGGAAAAGCCGGTGTGGCCGTCGACAGCATCCTCGACATGAAGATTCTCTTCGACCAGATTCCGCTCGACAAGATGTCGGTATCCATGACCATGAACGGCGCTGTGCTGCCCGTCCTGGCCTTCTATATCATCGCCGCCGAGGAACAGGGCGTGAAACAGGAACAGCTGCAGGGCACCATCCAGAACGACATCCTCAAGGAGTTCATGGTGCGCAACACCTACATCTACCCTCCCCTTCCGTCGATGAAGATTATCGCCGACATCTTTGAGTACACCTCGAAGCACATGCCCAAGTTCAACTCCATCTCCATCAGCGGCTACCACATGCAGGAGGCCGGCGCCACCGCCGACATCGAGCTTGCCTACACCCTGGCCGACGGATTGGAGTATCTGCGCGCCGGTATCAACGCCGGTATGAGCGTCGACGACTTCGCACCACGCCTGAGCTTCTTCTGGGGCGTGGGCATGAACCACTTCATGGAGATTGCCAAGATGCGC